>ERZ795057.22-NODE-22-length-150006-cov-6.664637_pt1 | contig 150006 bp, 116 predicted proteins | sample MGYA00375141_ERZ795057 | MGnify/ENA primary metagenome ERZ795057 (study PRJEB30186, sample SAMN05720163) | activated sludge metagenome | isolation source: Anaerobic digester | place: Hong Kong | collected 2015-01-26 ...
TACCCATTTCAGATCTATAGTGTGATACAGTCGAGAGTAAATTTAGTAAAAATAATTATAACCTGCTTTTTTAAGTCCTTTATATGCATTTCTACATCGAAAAAAGAGGAAATGACTGCATCATTTTCACAACTTTTTCGCCTGTTTCTTTAATAATACCCTCATTATCAATGTTCGAGATAACGGAATCAATAAGGTCAACAATATCTCCCATATGCTCTTCTTTCATTCCCCTCGTAGTTATTGCCGGTGTCCCGACACGCAGTCCGGAAGTCAGGAAAGGCGACCTTGAATCGAAAGGAACCATGTTTTTGTTTACTGTTATATGTGCCTGTACGAGGGTGTTTTCCACCTTTTTCCCTGATATCTCGGGGAATCGGGTCCTGAGATCAATAAGCATCAGATGATTGTCAGTGCCTCCCGAAACGACCTTATATCCCTTTGCCATGAATGCTTCTGCCATCACCTCCGCGTTTCTCTTCACCCTGAGCTGATATTCCCTGAATTCAGGCTGGAGAGCTTCTCCGAATGAGACTGCCTTGGAAGCTATCACATGTTCCAGCGGCCCACCCTGAATGCCGGGAAAGACAGCCGAATTAAGCATCGACGACATCATTTTTACCTCTCCCTTCGGAGTTGTGATACCCCAGGGATTCACAAAATCTTTTCCCATCAGTATAATCCCGCCCCTCGGTCCTCTTAGTGTTTTATGGGTTGTCGATGTAACGATGTGAGCATGTTTTAGAGGATTTTTTAACAGTCCTGCGGCTATCAGTCCTGCCGGATGAGCCATATCGATCATAAGAAGAGCTCCTGTCTTATCGGCAATGTTCCTCATTCTCTCATAATCCCATTCCCTGGAGTAGGCAGAAGCTCCTCCCACAATAAGCTTTGGTTTCTCCCTGAGAGCTGTTTCTTCCATCATATCATAGTCGATATACCCTGTTTCTTCTCCTACACCGTAGGCTACAGGCCGGTATAAAATTCCCGACGAGTTGACAGGTGAGCCATGTGAAAGATGACCACCATGGGCAAGATCAAGGCCCATAAAAGTATCTCCGGGTTTCAGGACAGTAAGGAATACCGCCATATTTGCCTGGGCCCCGGAATGAGGCTGAACATTTGCATATTCAGCATCAAAAAGTTCTTTCAGCCTGTCAATAGCAAGCTGTTCTGCCTCGTCAACCACCTCACATCCACCATAATACCTGTGTCCGGGATATCCCTCGGCATATTTATTGGTAAGTACCGAACCCATAGCCTCCAGAACCTGCTGACTGACGAAATTTTCAGAGGCAATAAGTTCAATGCCGTTAAGCTGTCGCCGGCGTTCTTTTTCAATGATGTCGAAAATCAGTGTGTCTCGTTTCATGATATGATGTTATTAAATTCTATTCTTCCGAAAACTGTACAAGCAATTCTCTGTAAGTCGTGAATATTCTTGATTTTGAAATGAACCCCACATAGTAACCGTTATCCAGTACAGGAAGGTTCCACGCACCGGTTTTCCGGAATGTCTCCATAACCGTCTCTATATTTTCCTTTGTGTCGATATATGAAGGGGGAATGGTCATCAGATCTTTCACCGATATCTTATCATAAAGATCTTGGTTGAACATTATCTCCCTGACCTCATCAAGAAGGACTATTCCCTCCAGGATATTGTAATTATCGACAACGGGGAATATGTTACGTTTTGACCTTGAGATGACTTTAACAAGGTCTCCCAGTTTCTCTCCGGGCTTTACCGTAATAAGATCTTTTTCAATCTCTTTCCTCCAGTCCATCCTCGACAGAACAGCTTTGTCCTTGTCATGAGTTATCAGCTCTCCCCTGCTTGCGAGCTGAACATGATATATGGAATGTTTCTCGAAGCTTCTTACAGTAATGAAAGCCATCGTTGAAGTAATGATAATTGGTATCAGGAGGTCGTAGCCTCCCGTTATCTCAGCAATAAGGAATATGGCTGTGAGCGGTGCATGCATCACCCCTGCCATTACACCTGCCATACCCGCCAGCACAAATCTGTTATCGGCCAGGTCGACGTTGAAAAACTGTTTCAGGATAGTTGCAAAAAAATATCCGTTAACTCCTCCCAGAAACAGGGTGGGTGCAAAAATGCCTCCCACACCGCCTGCACCATTGGTGGAACTGCTAGCAAACACCTTGAGAAGTATCAGTCCTGCCATAAAAAGCACGACTCCGGCAAAGTTACCGGAAAAACGATTAAAGATGCTTCCTTCAGTCACCGAAGCCACATCGCCCTGTAAAAGAAACATTATTGTATTATAGCCTTCACCATAAAAAGGAGGGAACAGGAAAATAAGACCTCCCAGGACAGCCCCGCCGGCAAAAAGCCTGACGTAAATGTTATTTATTTTCGCGTACTGTTTCTCCAGCAGGATTGTCAGCCTCGAAAAATATAAAGACACGAGACCTGAAAGAACTCCCAGAAGAAGATACCATGGTATGTTAGAAATTATAAAAGACTCTCTGATATTGAATGAGAAGAGAACCTGGTTTCCCATCAGAAAATAGGCTACCGTTGCTGCTGTCACCGATGATATCAGCAATGGCACTATCGAAGAGATGGTAAGGTCGAGCATCAGTATTTCCAGGGTAAAGACGATACCGGCAATTGGTGCCTTGAATATACCTGCAATGGCACCTGCCGCCCCACAGCCTATCAGAAGAGTTACAGCCCGGTAATTCAGTCTGAAAAACCTTCCCACCACTGAGCCTATAGATGATCCTGTAAGGACTATCGGTGCCTCGGCTCCCACCGATCCTCCAAACCCTATTGTGAGAGTACCGGCGGCTATCGACGACCAGGTATTATGTGTCCGCAGGTAACTTTTTCTCCTGGAAATAGCATACAATATCCTGCTGATCCCGTGGCTTATGTTGTCCCTTATGACAAATTTTACCAGGATAACAGTAAGAAGCATTCCTGCAAGGGGATATGCCAGATAGAGATACCCCCCTGATTCGTATGTAATTCCACCTGTCAGAAATTCATGTGTATAATGCAGGGCATTTTTAAGCAGAGCTGCAGCAAGAGCACTGAGAAGTCCTACAACAAGGCTGAGAATGTAAACCAGTCTTACCTCGTCGATAAGTTCTACCCGCAAATGCTGTATTCTCTTAATAAACTTTCCGGCTGACATAGATTATGCAAATATAGAAACATTAAAAAAGCTTACCCTTTTTTTATTTAAGTTTGTCGAAATGAAGCTTAAATTATTATATATGTGATTACTCAGAGTAATAAGATGCCGTTAATTAACGTATTACATACATATTACTCGAGCATTTAATGAAAGCGTGGCATACCATTTTTTTTCTGGCAGCAATAATGTCCCTGACAGGTTTGAGGTTATGCGGACAGGCTGATTCCGTGCCACCCATCCCTCCCGTGATAAACCTGGTGTCGGTCGATCCATGGTCGGGAAATGTTGAGATCGCATGGATTCCAAGTCCCTCTGATGATGTTGCCGGTTATATCATTTACCTCGACAGGGACCCTGAAGGAGCCACTGAACTTGACACCCTTTATTCACCATCAGCCACATCATATACAAGAACAGGATCAGGATCTAAATACTACAGCGAATCTTTCGTAGTTGCTGCTTTTGACACTGCAGATAACGTAAGTCCTCTTTCAAATAAAAAAAATACCATCTTTTCAACTGCTGTTACAGATACATGTAACAAGCTTATCAGTATCAGCTGGAACCAGTACCTGGCTGCACCTGAAGAAATTCTCAGTCATAAGATAATGTATTCCGTTGACGGATCAGCTTTCTCTGAACTGACTTCTGCAGGCCCTGCTGCAACAGGTTACGTTTTTGACGAATTTGAAGTGGACAGGCTCTACTGTTTCTTCGTCAATGCAAATCTTACAGGCGGTCTGGTATCACGATCGAATCAGGTATGTGTCAGTACATCAATGCAAAGACTGCCAGAATGGATAAATGCCGATTATGCCACCGTCGGGAACGACAATGTGGTCAGGCTCTCTTTCACAATAGATCCGCTCTCAGAAACCGGAGATTTCATTCTTGAAAGAAGAAGCAGCAGTTCTCCGGATTTTACTCATATACATACATTTTCAGATACATACAATAACATTATTTATACAGATACTGAGGCTGACATAAAAAAAGTGAATCAGTACAGGCTTGTGGCAGTAAACAGTTGCAATATGCCGTCAATAGTATCAAACATTGCCAGCAATATTGTGCTGAATTCAGAGAGAAATGAAACTATTATAAGACTTACCTGGAACAGCTACAAAGAGTGGAGGGGATATGTGAGCTCATACAGGATATATGTATCGACAGGCGGTTATCCTGAGGAGAGGTACACAGTAACACCTCCTGATACGGTTTATGAGATTCCCTATACCACTCTGATGTATGAAGCAGAAGGTGACAGTATCTGTTTCATGGTCCGGGCCCTCGAAGCAACCAATCCACTGACTGTAAACGGAGAGAGCACTTCCATGCAGGCATGCATCGGTGTAGAAGAAAAGATAACTGTTCCCGACCTTTTCACTCCCGATCATAATTCCATCAATGATTTTTTCAGGCCTGTATTGTCTTTTACGCCTCAGTCATACAGGCTTATCATTACCGACATGTATAGAAGGACAGTGTTTGAAACTACCGACCATAATGAAGAATGGGACGGCACTCAGGGCGGTAATCCCCTCCCCGGCGGAACCTATCTCTGGTTTCTCAGAACAGTTACACCATCGGGAAGAGAAATTACAAAAACAGGCATCGTTGCCATTATATTTAACAGGTAGTATGTCAGCATGGAAACTGAGCTGCAATTTTTCAACTAATAAAGCTATATTTGTAGACCGGACAGACAGTTTCCTGATTATTTATGGGTAACAAGGATTTTTTCGACGAGGAAGACAAGGCACTTATTCAGGAAGAGTATGATTCTCTGATCAATAACCTTACCAGATGTGATAAGGAAGGTGACAGGGAACTCATTGAGAAAGCTTTCAGGATTGCTAACGAGGCGCACTGGAACATGCGCCGGAAGTCAGGAGAACCTTATATCATCCATCCCATTTCTGTTGCCAGGATCGTCAACCAGGAGATAGGGCTCGGAGCGAAGTCGATAGTCACGGCCTTGCTTCACGATGTGGTGGAAGATACCGAATACACCCTTGAGGAGGTGACCCGCGATTTCGGTCCGAAGATAGCTTCACTGATCGATGGCCTTACAAAAATATCAGGAACCTACAATAAGGAGAGTTCGTCGTCGATGCAGGCCGAGAATTTCCGGAAGATGCTGATGACGCTTTCCGATGACATCAGGGTTATCCTGATCAAGATCGCTGACCGGCTTCACAATATGCGGACCCTCGACTCTATGCCCGAGCATAAGAAGATGAAAGTGGCCGGTGAGACTATCTTTCTTTATGCACCTCTTGCTCACCGTTTAGGGCTCTTTGCAATAAAAAGCGAACTTGAGGATCTGAGTTTTAAATTCCGTCAGCCACAGATATACGAGGAAATTGCATCGAAGCTCAAGCACAGTGAGAAGAAGTTTTTTGCCCTGATAAATAAATTCGCCCTGCCGATAATTGATAAGCTTACCGATTCGGGGATAAATTTCGACATCAGCGGACGTCCGAAATCGATCTTCTCCATCTGGAAAAAGATGCAGGCAAAGAATGTTCCCTTTGAGGAGATATATGATGTGCTTGCAGTGAGGATCGTTTTTGAATCCACATCCGACATACCGGAGAAGACACAATGCTGGAACATCTATTCCATGATCACCGACACCTACCTTCCAAAACCCGACCGCCTGCGCGACTGGGTCAGCAGGCCCAAACCAAACGGTTATGAGGCACTGCATGTAACAGTAATGGGACCTGAAGGTAAATGGGTTGAGGTACAGATCAGAAGCCGCCGGATGGACGAAATAGCAGAAAGGGGTTATGCCGCTCACTGGAAGTACAAGGGCGACTCATCGCAGGAAAATGAGCTCGACAAGTGGATCAAAAAGATACGTACCATGCTGGAGAATCCACTTGAAGACCCTATAGAATTCCTCGACGAGTTCAAAATGAATCTCTTTTCGTCAGAGATAATGGTATTCACACCAAAAGGAAAGCTCATAAGTCTCCCCAAGGGAGCTTCGGCACTCGATTTTGCCTATGAAATTCATACGGAAATAGGCAACAAAGCCATCGGAGCTAAAATAAACTATAAACTTAATCCCGTCAGTGCCGTTCTTATGAGCGGCGACCAGGTTGAGATTATTACTTCCGACATTGCAAAACCTGAAAAGGAATGGCTTTCATTTGTTACTACCTCACGTGCCAAGGAAGCGATAAAGGATGCTCTCCGGACTGAGAGCAGCAACCGGATAAAAAGAGGTATGGAGATCCTCGAAAATAAACTAAAGGAACTGGGAGTCACATCCAATGCAGAAGTGGTAAGGAAACTTATGCAGGCCTACGATATCCCGAATAAAGATGAACTTTATTCCGGCATCGAACTTGGAATCGTCGACCTGGAAAACCTCAAAAAGATCGTCAGGAAATCTCCGGGAAAAAATGTCATTAAATACTGGGAACTCAAACTTATAGGTAGCAAAAAGGAACAAAAGGAGGAAGTTCCCCCAAAGAAAGAGAAGGTGGATACAAACGCACCTTTCCTGCTCCGAGAAAACGTTGAGAATGCGGAACAGTCATATGAGATTGCCAAATGCTGCAATCCGATACCCGGCGACGAGGTCACTGGTTACCGTTCACCCGAAGGCACCATTATTATACATAAACCTAAATGCCCTGTAGCCATAAGGCTTATGTCTAACGAAGGCAACAGGATCATAGCTGTTAAATGGGCCATTCACAAACTGGTGTCTTTCCCGGCAAGGATAAGCATGTCAGGCATTGACAGGATAGGACTTGTAAATGAGATAACAAATATCATCTCTTCTGAACTGAAGGTCAATATGTCGAGAATCAATATTTCCGTTCAGGAAGGGATCTTTGAAGGCACAATAGATGTGTATGTTCACCACACCAAAGACCTTAACAACCTGATGATGAAAATTTCCAACATCAGAGGGATCGACAGTGTCAAGAGAGTGGAGGATTTTTCTGAAATTACCACCTGATAGTTCACCCGGGCGGAATTACCAAAATTATTTTAATTTTGTCTTTATTTTTAATTAGTCCTGATATGAATAACGAGGATTCAAAAAATACGGTAAAGAAAATTTTCACTGACTATCTGGAAAAGAAAGGGCACCGGAAAACGCCGGAACGATATGCCATTCTGGATGAAATATACTCGCATTCAGGACACTTCGACATTGAATCACTGTACATTTCAATGAAGACCAAGAATTACCGGGTCAGCAGGGCAACCCTGTACAATACCATCGACCTGCTTCTTGACTGCAGTCTTGTGGTAAAACATCAGTTCGGGAAGAATATGGCCCAGTTTGAGAGAGCATATCAGTGCGGACAGCATGATCATCTAATAGACCTGGAGACGGGGCAGGTCATTGAATTCTGTGATCCCAGGATCAGTGAAATAATAAGGACTGCCTGCGAACTTAATCACTTTGTTCCGCAGTATCATTCCCTTTACATTTACGGGAATATTAAAGAGGATAAAAATAAAAGAAACAAGGGCGGTCCGGTTATGGACCACCCTGTATAATGTCAGATTAAACTAGTGTTTTTCAGAAGGCATAGCCAAAGGTGAGCCCAAATGGAACACTTACCGTGAATTTATTTGTAAGCTTCAGATCATCGAGGAACTCATCCATGTCTGATCCGGGGGAATCATAAGATTTATTCTTTACGCCCACGCCAGTGAAAATATCAAGGGCAAATCCTCCCTTACTGATGACCTGGTAGCCAAGTGCCACATGGATATTTAGTTTGGCAGCAGTGATATACTCATTGTCATCGGAGCTGTTCTTCATCTTGGCCCATGCGTATGAAACATGAGGGCCAACATAAAATCCCGATGGAGCATCATCATCTGTGAGGAAGAACTTGTACCACAACTGCCCGTGAAAGCCACCCGACTTGAGTGTGGTGTCGCTGTCAGCATCAGACATATCCATTATGGTTCTTATCAGGGGGCTGGTACCCAGATAACCGGCTCCGATCTGAACAGACTGTTTGCCGAATGTCTGTGCTTCAAAACTCAACTTGTATTCATTTGTCAGAGGAACAATCCATAGGGCGTAAATGGGGCCACCCAGAATAGTGAGAGGGTTGGTTTTAATAGTGAACCTGAAATCGTCATCGGAAGAGGATCCCTGAGCAGATACCTGACTGCCGGAGATCAGAATAGCCAACCCGGCTATCAAGGCAAAAATTGTCTTTTTCATAGTCAGTAACTGAGTTAATTAAAATATAAATTTACGAAATTTGAAATAATAACAACCCGCAAGCTCAATTATTGTGTATCACAACCCACATTTCATGTTTAGTGAACCTCCTCCGGGCATTTATCAACAATCGGATAACAGAAATGTGTGAGGTCGATTTATTTTGTAACTTGTGAACTGTTTAAAAATTAGTTTAGGTTATTGTATATGAATACAGACATCTTATTGGGATTGCAGTGGGGAGATGAGGGGAAAGGTAAAATCGTCGACGCAATCAGCCCTGATTATGATATAATTGCGCGTTTCCAGGGAGGTCCTAACGCGGGACATTCTCTGGAGTTCAACAATGTAAAACACATTCTTCACCTTATTCCGTCAGGCATTTTTCATAGTGAAAAGATAAACGTGATCGGCAACGGTGTGGTGATAGATCCTGCTGTCTTCAGGAAGGAAATTGAAAACCTCGGACCTCCGGTGGATGAACTTGCCGGAAGGCTTATTATTTCAGCAAAAGCCAATCTGATCCTTCCGGGCCACAGAATCCTTGACGCTGCATATGAAAAGAGCAAGGGATGTTCCAGGATTGGATCCACTCTCAAGGGTATAGGTCCTGCCTACACCGACAAGGTGGCACGCAACGGACTCAGGGCCGGAGACATCCTCGCCGAAAATTTCAGAGACCTTTATGATGAACATCTGGAGGCTCATCTGAGAATACTGAAAAACTATGACCTGGAATATGACCTCCGGGAGTACGAGGCAGGATGGTTTGAAGGTATTGAGATTATGAAGCATTTCAGGATCATCAACACCGAGTATTATATCAATAATCTTCTCGGCCGGGGTAAAAAACTGCTGGCCGAGGGTGCTCAGGGCACCATGCTGGATATCGATTTCGGTTCATACCCATATGTTACCTCATCAAATACAGTCAGTGCCGGTGCCTGTACCGGACTGGGAATATCACCAAAGAGCATAGGAGAGATATTCGGTATCTTCAAGGCCTATTGCACAAGAGTCGGCAGCGGCCCCTTCCCCACCGAACTCAATGATGAGACAGGGGACTTTCTCCGCGATGCCGGGCATGAATACGGATCTACAACAGGCCGTCCACGCAGGTGCGGATGGCTTGACATTCCTGCACTGAAATACGCCATAATGCTCAACGGAGTCACAAAGCTCTTCATGACCAAGAGCGACGTCTTGTCGGGATTAGGTACCATTAAAGTATGTACATCCTATCTCCTGGGGGGAGAAAAAACGGCCGAACTGCCTGTAAACACTATCCCCGTCGAACCTGTTTATACAGAACTACCGGGATGGAAAGAAAATATCTCCGGTATCAGGGAATTCAGCCTGTTACCGGTGAACCTCCGTAACTATATCAGATTCATTGAGGACCAGACCGGTGTTCCTGTGACTCTGGTTTCAGTAGGACCTGATCGTGACGAAACAATACTTCGGTAAGCTGCTATACCTTTGTGATTGAGAATACCTGAAAGGGAATTATTTCCTTTCGTAAACCCAGGCATCTATCTGTACTGTATCCAGAAACTGGTTAAGACGGCTGAAAGCCTTAGCTGCATCTGGATGTGCTTCTGCCACAACCAGTTCAAAACTTGTCCCGGGTAAAGGTATTATCGCCGGATCGTAACCTCTGTTCCGGTACTCCTCTACCCACTCCCTGGCATATTCCGGAGTAATAAAAGCTCCGACAACTATATTGAAACGTGTGGCAAGAGCCAGACGCTCTTTTTCGTCAGCCAGCCTCATGGAATCGAGACGTGCCTGTTCAAGCGCCAAAAGACGTTCCTGCACAGCCTTCAGGGAATCAGCTTCCCTGATCTTTCTCTGCTGTTCCTGCAATGCCTCCAGCTCTGCTTTCTTCTTTCCAAAGATCTTTTTGTCTTTAAAAAATTTACATGAAGGCATGATTACCAGGAGAACCATAAGTAAAAAAAGGGTCAGATACCTCATAGATTAATGTTTAAAATATCGATCAACTTATTGCCCTGTAATAAATTAAGAGGGCTATAAATCAAAGATACAAAATTCCGGGCACGAATCCAAATCACAAAAAAAGCCTGCATGTTGTAATATTGCAGATTTTGTATCTTAGAGTCCGGATTTTTATGACCTGAAAAACTTAAAAAATGAAATCACTTATCGAATTTTTTGAAGAAAGTGTTGAAAAATTCAGTCACAACATTTATCTGTGGGAAAAACCTGGAGACAAATATGAAGGTACCACCTATGAAGAGACCAGGCGGCTGGTATATGAATTTGCAGCCGGACTAAGGGTTATGGGTATAAAAAAAGGTGACCGCCTGAGTCTTATATCGGAAGGCAGAAACAACTGGGTAATCGGTGAACTGGGCATCCTGTACGCGGGAGGCGTTAATGTCCCGCTTTCAACGAAACTGAATCCCGAAGAGATCATGTTCAGAATAAATCATTCAGAATCCAGAATGATACTTGTCTCTGCAATTCAGGCAGCTAAAATAAAGGAAGTCATAGACCAGTGCCCTGTTATTGAAAAGATAATTCATTTCGACAAGCAGGAAGAGTACGGGAAAAATGAGATCCATTTCAATGAGGTGAGAAAGCTGGGCAGGGAGTGGCTCGATAAAAACGGCAACATGAAGATCTTTGAAGAGTGCATCACGAGAATCAGCCCGGATGATTTTGCTAATATCTGCTATACATCGGGTACCACAGCAGATCCCAAGGGTATCATTCTGACACATGGCAACTACGTCACAAATGTTTACCAGGCATATAGCCTCATGGATATACCTTCTTTCTATAAAACCCTTGTGATCCTTCCCTGGGATCATTCCTTCGGTCATACGGCTGCATTATTCGCATTCATGGGTAAGGGCGCGAGTATTGCATCGGTAAAAACAGGTAAAACGCCGATGGAAACTCTCAGAAACCTGCCGTCGTGCATGAAGGAGATAAAACCAAACCTGATGATGAGCGTCCCTGCCATAGCAAAAAATTTCAGAAAGAACATCGAGAAGGGTATCAGGGAGAAAGGGAAATTGACTGAAATGCTGTTTAATTATGCCATCAAAATGGCATATTCATATAACAGGGAAGGATGGAACAAAGGCCAGGGCCTTCAGAGGCTCAAGAAACCTCTTTTAAGACTGTTCGATAAGATTCTCTTCAGCAAGGTAAGGGAAGCTTTCGGAGGGGAACTCGATTATTTCATTGGAGGAGGAGCTCTCCTGGATATTGAACTGCAAAGGTTCTTCTACGCTATCGGCGTGCCGATGTATCAGGGATATGGTCTTAGTGAGGCCTCCCCCATTATATCTTCCAATTCCGCAGCACGTCATAAACTTGGATCCTCAGGAGTGCTTGTAAACAATATGGATCTTAAAATATGCGATGACGATGGCAAAGAACTGCCTGTTGGTGAAAAAGGTGAGATTGTGATAAGAGGCGGAAATGTTATGTACGGATACTGGAAGAACGAATCCGCAACAAAAGATACAATAAAGGACGGATGGCTTCATACAGGCGATATGGGATATATGTCCCCCGATGGCTTCCTGTATGTCCTTGGCCGGTTTAAAAGCCTTCTGATAGCCGATGACGGAGAAAAATTCAGTCCCGAAGGTATCGAGGAAGCTGTCACCGAACAATCGAAATATATCGACCAGTGCATGCTTTACAACAATCAGAAGCCATACACGGTATGCCTGATCGTACCTAATCAGCACTCTCTGAAAACATACCTTGACGAAAAGAATCTTACAGCCGAATCTGAGGAAGGCAAACGTTCAATACTGAATCTGCTCGAATCGGAGGTAAATGAATACCGGACCAACGGGAAATACGGGAAGATGTTCCCTCAGCGCTGGCTGCCGGTAGCTATCGGCATTCTTGAAGAAGGATTTACCGAGGATAACGGTCTGATGAATTCAACGATGAAGATTGTCAGAGGAAAGATAATGGACAAATATCAGGATCTTATTGATTTTCTTTATACACCTGAGGCCAAAGACATTACCAACGAGAGGAATATCTCGGAAGTGGACAAGATGAAGCTGGGTTAGAGGCGTGAGGCCGGAGGCATGCAGATGGAGGAGTATGACGTGAGAAGGCTGTAAAAAGTTGAAGAAAAAGCGGATTATTTATTTTTGAATGGTTCGAAGGCCATAAAATCGGCATGATGCACTATCCATGCCTCTGTTGATCTTTTCACAAGGTCGCCTTCATGAGCATGAGCTGCGATGATATGACATACTTCAGGGGGTACACCGCATTCTTCTGCCAGTGATACGCCCGAGAAAGGGTGGCGCAGGTATCTTCCGTAACTGCCCTGAATAGCTTTCCCATTATTATCAAGTTCATACTCAAGCAATTTACCGACATCAGCCAGGATTGCTCCTGAGATAAGTGTATCCATATCGACAGGCAGGTCATCGCGGAAGAAACTGTTCATAGCCTCACCACATGATCTTGCCATATGTACCACGCACCTCTTGTGAGCCATAAAGCTCACTTTAAGACCGGGACCGCAAAGCAGGGTAAAAGGTATTCTTTCCAAGTCGCCAGGCTCAAGAACACTTTTATCGAGTGCCTTCTGCCATGTGGCAGCCGTTTTCTCCCTCAGGGATAGGTCGCTGATCCATTCCAGTTCAGGCCAGAGTGTCTTTACCGTTTCAGTCATTAATTCCGGTTATTTGTTTAGTTTGGAAATTATCTCATCGGTCATCCTTATCGTCGACACAGCACCGTTATCAATTACTTCAGGCCGTCCCTGCATCTTCATCATATCGTATGTTCTGACACGGCCTTCAGCAATAACCTCAGCTATTGCCTCTCTGATCGAGGTGCTTATTTTCTTCTCTCCCAGGTAATCAAGCATCATACATGCCGATTCTATCATTGCAATTGGATTTACAATTGGGATGCTGTAGTCTGCATATTTTGGGGCCGATCCGTGAGTCGGTTCAAAAACAGCCACACCGTCGGCAGAGTACTGCGCGCTGCAGGCAAATCCCAGTCCTCCTATGAGTCCGGCAAATCCGTCAGATACAATATCTCCGAACATGTTACCTGCGACGATCACTCCGTAGTCTTCAGGATTCTTTGTAAGCCACATCATCTGGGCGTCGATGTTTGTATTGACGAGCCTTATTTCAGGGAAGAGACTTTTCTGTATTTCTCCCGCCATTTTCCACATCATCCCGGATGTCTCACGGACAACATTTGGCTTTTCACAGACAGTAACTGATTTGTAGCCGTTCTCCCGGGCGTATGTGAACGCAGCCTTCAGGATTCTTTCTGTCGCTTTTTTTGTAAAGATCCTGACTGAGATTGAAAGTTCATCAACGGGTACACTGCCAAAATTTTTCCTGAATCTGGGATGTGACTGCAGGGCCTGGTAAACATTATCCGGGGGATTTGTCCACTCAACTCCTGAATAGAGGCACTCGGTGTTCTGCCGGAAGATGACGACATCGACACGAGGCTCTTCGATAGTGTTACCGGTTCCCCTCCTTATGAAATTAAGTGGATTACCTTTATACGAACGGCAAGGTCTGACACATATGTCGAGATTAAAATACTGCCTTAGCCCCACAATAGGGCTTGAATATGTAAATCCCCTGTCGCGGAGTGCCGGATCAAGTTCTGCTCTGGCCTCCTCGTTGGGCTTTGAGGTTATGGCTCCGAACAATGCCAGCCTGTGCTTACTGATAAGCTTCAGTGTCCTGTCAGGTAAGGGATTCCCTTCACTGCACCAATATTTCCATCCAATGTCGCCGTAAATATATTCTGCATCAAAACCGGCAGCATCGAGCACCCTTATTGCCTGCTCCAGAACAACTGATCCTATACCGTCACCCGGTAGCACCACTATACTCCTTTTTGCCATAAATTATTATTTATTGATGTTTTCAATGATCTCTGTACAGAGTAAAAATAGGAAAAATAAACCACCTCAAAAAGTCCGGCTTCATTTAGCATATCACTTTTTTACGTTTAGGAAAATTAATTCTACCTTTGACGCCAGAAAAAAATGGCATGAGCATTTTCAGCGGACTGAAACCCGGACTTTTATGGACTTATTTTGAGGAGATCTGCAAGATCCCGCGTCTTTCTAAAAATGAAGAAAGGATAAGGGCTTACCTGATGCAATTCGCAAAGGATCACGACTTATTTGCAAAAGAAGACAGCGCCGGAAACATCCTGATCGTTAAAGATGCTTCACCGGGGATGGAAGACCGTAAGACAATTGTCCTCCAGAGCCACATGGACATGGTCGGAGAAAAAAATGCTGATCATCCTCACAACTGGTCAGAAGACCCAATAATACCGGTAGTCAGGGATGGATGGGTTACAGCGAGCGGGACTACCCTGGGTGCCGACGATGGGATCGGCATTGCTGCACAGCTTGCAATAATGGCCGATAAAAGTATTATTACCGGTAAAATTGAATGCCTCTTCACCACCGATGAAGAATCAGGAATGACAGGAGCCATAAATCTGAGTCCCGATTTCTTTGAGGGAAGGACACTTATAAATCTCGACTCGGAAGATGAAGGTATTCTTTTCATCGGATGTGCCGGAGGAATGGACACTGTGGCAGAGATGACATACATACCCGGCATTCCGGACAAGGATGGTGAAGCTCTTGAGATTTCGGTAACGGGTCTCAGGGGAGGCCATTCTGGTGATGAAATACATAAAGGGTTCGGGAATTCAGTGAAAATAATGAACAGGATCCTGTGGAATCTCTCCAATGAATTCACCATAGCGCTGGCCAGCTTTGACGGAGGTAATCTCCGGAATGCCATTCCAAGGGAGGCATTTGCCACAATAGTGGTGAACCACAAACTGACAGAACCGGTAAAAAACCGGATAGCAGAATTAACTGTAATTATTGAAGACGAGCTTAAGTCAATTGAGAAGGAACTGAAGATTTCGGTACAAAATGTGTCTATACCTGACCATGTAATGGATAAGGATAATCACAACAAACTTCTTGCAGCAATTAACTGTTGTCCGCACGGACCTCTGGCCTGGTCGACCGAGATGGAAGACCTTGTTGAGACATCAACAAACCTTGCGTCGGTAAAATTTGTTGAAAACAACACGATCAGGATAGTCACAACACAAAGAAGTTCTATCGAATCATCAAAAATCGATGCCGGATCGATGGTAGCATCATGCATGAATCTGGCAGGAGCCAGGGTGGAACACTCGTCGGGTTACCCTGGATGGAGACCGAATATTTCTTCAGAAATATTGAAGATCACCATTGACGCATACAGTACACTTTTCAGCAAAGAACCGCAGGTAAGGGCAATTCATGCCGGACTTGAATGCGGACTTATATATGAAAAAATCAAGGGTATTGATATGATCTCTTTCGGTCCTACAATCCGTGGTGCTCACACTCCCGAAGAAAGGCTGGAGATCAGCACGGCACTGATGTTCTGGGACCTGCTTCTGGAAGTCATTTCAAGAATCCCCCGGAAATAAGTCTACGGTGACGGAAACGAATTATTCCGTTAACAGAAAATCATCTTTCCCTGCAGAACAAACCGGACATTCATAGTCTTCAGGCAGTTCACTGAAGGGAGTACCCGGCATAATGCCCTGTGACGGCTCTCCTTCTGCCGGATCGTATACATATCCGCAGATTTCACATTTATACTTCTCCATTGTTATTTATTTTTTGTTTTTATCTGCCTGACCACATCTATTACTGTACCGTCAACCCATTTAATTGCCGCCACCACCCTGTCTTCAAATTCAGGTTTCGCAGGCTTACCGCAAATACTTTCGGCTTCATCCTTAAGATCCCGTATAGTGGTTAACGGCAAACCGCTTCCCTTCACCCTTCTGATAAGGTCTTTCCGTAAGGGATTAATTGCAATTCCTCTTTCAGTTATAACCACATCAATAAGCTCGCCGGGGCCGCATAAAGTTGTAACACTATCTACTATCACAGGAATTCTGTCGCGGAAAAGAGGTAGTGGTAAAATGACATTCCTTGCATGAAGACAATTCTGCCATCCTCCTATTCCATGGAGAAGGTAACCATCAGAATGAGTAACCACATTTCCGTTGAAATTAAGATCCACTTCTGTTGCACCGAGGATCATAATATCCATCATGCTGGTAAGATTACCTTTCGAATGAAAATTATATGCATTGAATACCGGATATGGAAAATGCCGGGGATTGTCTTCCACAGACTTTACGGCTTCGAGATCAAATGCCTGTGCATCAAGTATATATCCCATCTGACCTTCTTCAAGCATCTTCACCATGTACCTGGTGCTTCCTCCAAATCCGAAAGCTGAGCTCCATCCTTTTTTCTTCAGTATTTCGTGCACAAATACACCGATTGCCAGCGATGTACCTCCGGCTCCGGCCTGAATCCTGACACCATCTGAAAGTATTCCGGACAATTCCAGGAATGAAGCTGTAAGTTCAGCGATAAGTAACCTGTCGGGGCTTTTGGTAATTTCTGTGGTCCCGGAGACAATTTTTTCAGGGATACCTATTTTGTCGACGACAACAACAAAATCGACGTAGTTCCCCTCTATTTCCATTGGGTAACATGGTATGTCGACAAGGTTATCTGTTACTATGATGACCCTTGTTGCATACATGGTATCGGGTTTTGCATAGCCGATGACTCCACACGCCGATTTACCACCGGTACCTTTTGCATTGCCGAAGGAATCAGCACTTGGTGCCACCAGAACGGCAATATCGATTTTCACTTCTCCATCCTGTATTGCCTGCACCCTGCCTCCGTGCGATCTCAGCACCGCGGTTCCCTTCATCTTTCCTTCCGATACAAAACGCCCGAGTGGTCCGTTCATACTACCCTCAATCCTGTTTATGGTACCGTCTTCGAGATATTTTATAAGAGGTTCATTGCAGGGAAAGGAAGCTGAAGGGAACCATACGAGATCCTTCACTCCCATTTCCGAGGCAATTTCGAACACCCTGTTTGCTATCAGGTCACCATCGCGCAGATGATGATGGGTTGAGATTGTCATCCCGTCGCGGAGCCCGCATCTGCTCAGGGCCTCGCCCAGCGACGCGACTACTTTATTTCCGTCGGGAGGGTAATCGATGCATGAGGGTATCGGGGGAGAGTATTTTCTTCCTTCCGGTAAATGCTTGCCCACGCCCATAAAGGGCAGGACCTTCTCTCCGTTGATCCGGAGGGGAACCTTTCTTCCGGCTGCATTAACTGTACTTTTAACTTTTATATCTTTCATTGGTCATTATTCAAGGGTTAACTTATTCCTGGCTTTTCCAGTCTGCCGGTATCTTTCCAAGCTTCACGGCAAGGTTTATTGTTTTTAAAGCCCTTGCAACAACAGGAGCATCTATCATCTTTGTACCCAGGGCCACAACTCCCAGTCCTTTCTTCCTGGCTTCTTCCCAGGCAAGGACTATCTTACCAGCCTTATCGATTTCATCTTCTGATGGAGCGTAACCCTGGTTAATGATCCTTATCTGACGGGGATGTATACAACCCATTCCTTCAAATCCGAGTGCCTTCGACCTGAGTACATTCTGTGTAAGGCCTGCAATATCCGTAATGTCGGAGAATACTGAGTCGATGGGTTGGATACGGGCTGCCTTTGCCGCATTGACAATTCTGGTGCGCGCATAAAATGACTCATTGCCCTCAATTGTTCTCTGAACACCAAGGTCGGCGGTGAAATCTTCCAGGCCTATTGCCATGGCAACGACGTTTTCTGATGCCCCTGCTATGCTGAAGGCATTTTCCACTCCGAGAGCGCTCTCCACAACCGGGATAAGAAAAGTACGGGTTTTTAACCTCAGTTCTTTTCTTATCTTATTTATCTCATAATCAACCTCTTTAACATGGTCAGGCGATTCACATTTAGGAATAAGAACAAGATTTACATTATTAGGTATGACGCATCTGAGATCATCCAGCCCGGCCTTTCCCTGGTTTATTCTGACCATCCGTTCAGCTCCTCTGAAGTCGATCTGTCTCAGGGCGTTCCTGACAAGGAAACGGGCTTCGTTCTTTTTCTCAGGAGCCACCGAATCTTCAAGGTCAAGAATAATACCGTCGGCAGAATGAAGTCCGGCGTTGATCATCAGTGCGGGATTATTCCCGGGGAGATACAGGCGTGAGAACCTTGTCCGGCCGGGCTCTGTCGCATACAGGTTCTTTGGAAGCATTGGAGGAAGGAACTCCTTGTCAGATTCTATAAGCTTTTTTATTGCCGCCTCGAGGCGTGCCATAATAACAAATGGCAAAGCTCCTGAGTCTTCGACCACCAGATCGGCGTTCCGGATTCCGAAATATGCAAGCACTTCATGGCAGAGTTCTGAAACAGAATCTCCGTACAGTGCTCCTACCTTTGACTTCAGATCGATGTTGATACCGCCTTTCTGAGTGATCCCGAGTGTAACTCCGCAGTCGGATCTTACTCTGGGGCCCGTATTACCTGCAAATGCCTTTTTCATCCAATATATTTCTGAAATAATAAAACCTTAGTTCCAGGTGAAATCCATAATACGAAAAGCAGAGGATTTCAGAAAATCATCATTCATCCCCCACAGCCATATAAAAATAATAAAATTATCCGAGATAGCTGAGAAGAATACCAGCTGCAATTGCCGAACCTATAACCCTGGCCACATTGGGTCCCATGGCGTGCATGAGAAGATGGTTCGTTTTATCGGCTTTCAGTCCTTCTGCTTCCGATACACGTGCGCTGTCGGGCACTGCCGAGACTCCGGAGTTTCCGATCAGGGGGTTTATCTTATTACCTTCCGGAAGGAAAAGGTTCATAGTTTTGGCAAAAATGACTCCCGAAAAAGTGGCAATTGCAAAAGCACCCGCTCCCAGGGCAAAGATAAGTACTGACTCTTTTGTAAGGAACACATCTGCCTGGGTTGAAGCTCCTACCGTCAGACCGATGAGAATTGTTACTATGTCTATCAACGATGTACGGGCCGTCTCTGCCAGTCGTTTTGTCACTCCCGATTCCTTGAGCAGGTTCCCGAAAAACAGCATTCCCAGAAGCGGAAGCGCGCTGGGGGATATGAAACATGTGAGCAGTAGTCCGAATATCGGGAAAAGTGTTTTTTCGGTTTTAGTGACCACCCTTGGGGGTTTCATCCTGATAAGCCTCTCCTTCCTTGTTGTAAGAAGTCTCATTATAGGTGGCTGAATTACAGGAACCAGTGCCATATAGGAATAAGCGGCAATGGCGATAGGTCCAATAAGATTTTTAACTGTGCTTCCGTCGGAAAGGATATTCATTCCGTTTGCCAGCCTCGATGATATGAATATTGCAGTCGGCCCGTCGGCTCCGCCTATTATTCCGATAGCGCCGGCCTCAGGCATTTTAAATCCCAGCACCAGGGCACCCAGAAAAGTTATGAAGATGCCTACCTGTGCAGCTGCCCCGAGAAGAAGAAGCCTCGGATTGGAAATCAGGGATGAAAAATCGGTCATAGCACCTATTCCCAGGAAGATGAGCGGAGGATAGACCCCTTTCATTACGCCGAAATAAAGGTAATTAAGTACGCTGCCTTCCTGATAGATGCCTATCTGCAGATTCGTACCTCCTTCAATGAAGACCGGTATATTTCCAATCAGAATTCCTGCCCCGATGGGTATAAGCAGTAATGGTTCATATTCATATTTTATTGCCAGGAAAATAAAAACCAGTCCGATCACTATCATAATGAGATGTCCTGCAGTTGCATTCCTGAAGCCGGTGTAATCCCAGAACTTCCTGAGGCCGGTGGTGAATCCCACATCGTTGTTCTTGTCAGGCTGATCCGCCGAAACAGTCACTACATTTTCAATGCCGTTGTCCGAAGAAATATCTGCACCTGTATTATCAGGTCTGATAAATGCCATCCAGGCCAGAGATAAAATGACCAGAATGGCAAGCATTGTATATGATCTTCTGTTCTGCATCAGGCGCTTATAATCATTAATACTTCATCCTGCAGGACAGACTGACCTGAAGAAATATTCAGGACTGATATTTTTCCTGCCTTCTCTGCCTTGATAGCATTTTCCATTTTCATTGTTTCGAGAGTACAGAGTGTCTGACCCGGGGTGACCTCATCACCAGGTCTGACGAGCACCTGGATGATGACCCCGGGAAGGGGTGCCCTTATCTCTGCTGGTTTATTGGCGGCTTCATCTGCGGGAAGTTTTTCTGCTTTTGGGATCTTTGTCCGCACAGGAGGCGCGCTGACAGTTTTTCCGGGTATTTCTTTCTGCATTTCCACATCGTACACGGTTCCGTTTACCTCTATTCTTGCATTATTTCCTTCAATATCAAGAACCTCAACCTCATACAGGTTTCCGTTTATCCTGAACTTGTATGTTTTCATAGTATTGCCGGTTTGGGTTTACTTTAAAGGTTGTTCATGTTATAGAGTTTTGAACTCCATGGAGAATAGTTACGTGAGACGCGTTTTATGGTTATTACTCCGCTTTCGACATCGTGCAGTTCATTAAGATGCAGATAAAGAGCCATTGCGATAGCGGCATTGACTTCACCCGACATCAGGGTTTTGGTTGTGACGGCTTCTGCAGGATCTATTCCCTTTTTGCGTGCAAAGCTGCGTAATCTGAAATTAAGCAGGAATGTCAGAACATACCTGAAAAAGAGATAGACTGTAAAAAGCGAAATAAACACTATTCCTATCCCAACTGCCACCACAGTCCATGCCAGAGGGTCAAATGAATTCAATGTCAGAAAAAAAAGCAGGGTCATGAGTTTTCCTTATAGAGGTATGTTTCCATGTTTCTTCATATGTCCCGGATCTTTCTTTGTCGAAAGTGTTCTCAGGGCTCTTATAATTCTGAATCTTGTATTACGGGGCTCGATAACATCATCCAGGTATCCGTATTTAGCAGCTTCATAGGGATTTGCAAATTTTGACCGGTATTCCTGTTCTTTTTTCAGGACATAATCTTTTCTTTTCTCCGGATCGGTGATCTCACTGATTGTTTTACCATCGAGGATCTCAATTGCCCCCTGAGGACCCATAACGGCAATTTCGGCTGTCGGCCATGCATAATTAATATCTCCGCGCAGTTGTTTTGACGACATTACACAATGTGCTCCTCCGTAAGATTTCCGAAGGGTAATCGTGATCTTTGGGACATTTGCCTCACCGTATGCAAACATAAGCTTGGCGCCATGGATAATAATACCTCCATATTCCTGAGCTGAACCAGGCAGAAAACCAGGTACATCAACAAAGGTTACCACAGGTATATTGAAGGCGTCGCAAAAACGAACGAAGCGGGCAGCTTTTCTGGAAGCTTCGATGTCGAGTACACCTGCAAGCCAGGCCGGTTGATTGGCAACGATGCCCACCGGCATGCCGTCAAATCGTGCAAAACCGACAACAATGTTCCTGGCATAGGCTTCATGAACCTCCAGGAAGTCATGATAATCGACTACCCTGGTTATTATTTCCTTAACATCGTAGGGTTGACTCGGGATATCCGGGATAATATCATTCAGTTCATCCTCAAGCCGGGAGATAGGATCATCACATTCAATCTGAGGTGGTTCCTCCAGGTTATTCTGAGGCATAAAACTTAGAAGCTTTCTTATCAGTTCCAGACCTTCATGTTCATCATCGACGGTAAAGTGGGCAACGCCTGATTTCGTTGCATGAACATCGGCGCCTCCAAGGTCGTCGATGGAAATATCTTCACCTGTGACGGCTCTTGCAACTTTAGGACCGGTTACGAACATATAGCTGCTTTTACGGCTCATCAGGATGAAATCTGTAAGGGCCGGTGAATAAACAGCTCCTCCGGCACAGGGGCCGAACACTGCAGATATCTGAGGTATGACTCCCGAGGCCAGTATGTTCCGCTCAAAGATCTCAGCATAGCCGGCAAGGCTTCTGACACCTTCCTGTATCCTTGCTCCTCCCGAATCGTTAATACCTATCACCGGGGCTCCTACCTGCATGGCCTGATCCATTATCTTGCATATCTTCTGGGCAAATGTCTCCGACAATGACCCTCCAAAAACAGTGAAATCCTGTGCAAAAACATATACAACCCTGCCGTCAATAGTTCCATGGCCTGTTATCACCCCATCGGACAGATATTTTTTATCGGCAAGTCCGAAATCTTCTGTCCGGTGGGTCACAAACATGTCATATTCTTCAAAACTTCCCTCATCAAGAAGCATTGTAAGCCTTTCCCTGGCTGTAAGCTTCCCTTTTGAGTGCTGGGTATCTATACGGTCCTCGCCTCCGCCTTTCCGGGCTTTTTCACGGAATTCAAGGAGCTGTTTGATTCGTTCCTGGCTGTTCATCGGGTCACTGTTTCTTTTTATGTTCCTCACATAATTCGGTCAGTACCCCGAAAGTTGATTTGGGGTGCAGGAAAGCGATATTCAGTCCTTCGGCCCCATGACGGGGAACTGAATCTATGAGTCTGATTCCCTGCGATTCGGCTTCTCTTAAACTGGCATTGAGATTATCCACCGCAAAGGCAATGTGATGGATCCCCTCTCCTTTCTTCTCGATGAACTTTCCGACAGGCCCGTCAGGGTCAGTAGATTCAAGAAGCTCAATTTTTGTCTGTCCGATCATAAAAAAGGCCGTTTTTACCTTCTGGTCAGCGACCTCCTCGATGTTATAACATTTCAGTCCGAGTACTTTCTCATAAAAAGGTATTGCTTCGTCAAGCGAATTGACTGCGATCCCAATATGCTCAATATGTGAAGGTTTCATAAAGTTATTTTGAATACAGAGGACAAATTTAGATGATTATCCCAAAGACAGAGCAGACAATTATCATGTTTTTGATAAGTCTGCGGTTCAATATTTTAAAGGCTGATTTTCAGAATGGGAAATCTTCGTGAGCTTCCATTTCAGCTTCCTCATTCTCAGGTGGCTGTGCAGCCTGATGAACAGGATTGCCGTCGACAAAAATAGCTTTGTAGGGTACCGTCGGGCACGCATATTCACAATGGCCGCAGCCGATACAAATATCTGCATTGGTCTCGGGGATCAGCAGGTTACCCTCATATGGTACCATGTAAACTGCCTTGGTGGGACAGGCTTCAGAACAGGCTCCACATGCTGTCTTTTCGGTTTTTACGATACAGTTATCCTTAATGAACTGAACCTTTCCAAGCTGGGTAAGTTGCTTGGCTTCAAGCGTCAGTGGTTTGAGTGCATATGTGGGGCACACCTCTGTGCATTTCACACAATTGAATGTACAGAAACTCTTATGATAGTCCATAACAGGTTGCATGATCCCTGCAATACCATATTGCAACAGAGCTGGTTTAAGTACGTCATTGGGGCAGGCTGCTATGCACAGCGAACAACCTGTACAATTGCTGTTAAAATCTTCAATTGATCCGGCTCCGGGAGGTGCAACAGGACAGGTTCTGTTTTCTTTTACAGTAGATTGTTTGAGCGGGACAGGTGAACCCTTTTCCTGGGCTCTTGCTCCCTGCTGCAAACCCATCAGCATGAGAAGTGATCCTGCAATAAACTTGCGTTTTCCGGTGTCAGTCTCCGTTTCTTTCTTCTTAAAGCTGACAAGTCCGTATGACATTGCATCATCCTGGCAAACGTCGATACAATTGAAACAGTCGACACAACGCGATACATCAACCTTCTGCTGGAGGAAGTCAATGCACGACGACTTGCATCTGATGGCACATCTTCCGCAACGGGTACATTTGCTCTCGTCGAATTTGATCCTGAAAATCGATATTTTTGAAATCAGTCCCAGAAGAGTTCCTACCGGGCATATTGTGTTGCAGTAGAGCCTGCCTCTGGTAAGAGACATTACCCCGACCAGGATGAAGAATAACACCGGGATGGTATATGTCAGAAGCCTGAAACCGGTAATTGTTATATGATCGAAAGTATAAATATCGAACTTGTGAAATACCCACGAAAGGAAGTTATTGATCAGCAAGGCAACAGGCTTGCCGAAAAAGGTCATGAATCTTCCGAAGACGGAATAGGGATCCAGAAGGGTGAGCAGGTAGATACCCCATACGAGGCTTACCACCACTGTTGCTCCAAGGATTGAATACCTTAATATTGTATGTGGTTTCTTTAATCCGTAGCGTCTGAATTTTTTTCTTATCCTGCCTCCTATCCTGCTGAAGAGATCCTGTCCTATACCAAGCGGACACAGAAACGAGCAATAGGTCCTGCCGGTAAGAAGAGTAAGTATCAGTACCGCAACAAAGCCTGCAGAAAGTATCACCGGGGTATCGATGTACTTCAGCATGGAAGGCACAAACTGCAAAGACATCAGTATATTGATGTACTTAGTGGGAATAAGATCCTTGTAATCAATAAATACCAGTATGAAACAGATGAGTATTATTGCCGAGAACAGGATCCGGATCTTTCTCAGAAGAGGTGATCTCATCTTGGATTTACATTTTAATTCTTCTGATGTTCAGGCTGTCAATATTCATATTGCCCAGTCCCAATTTGTGGGCATAAGGTATATATTCAATTTTTTCCAGATCTACACCCAGCATTTTGGTTGCAGCAGCATCGCAGGCTACCCAGTCGGTAGAAATGATCTGGGATTTCATCTGGACGACATCTTCCTTAGATACTCCCATTGGTCCGTGCTTGACCATAACATTGTAGCAATCAAGTATATTAAGCGCTGGTTTCTTTTCAAAAAGGGCATAATCTGCTATACACTGGTTGAGGTCGTTACGGTGCCAGAATCCCCTGTCCCAAACAACTCCCATCATATTCTTCATACAGGCGGTCATCCTTGTGGAATTGTGATCTTTAAGCACAGGAATATTGATAAATACATCGGTATCAAAAAGGAGTTCATGTACTTTTGCTTTCTTAAGCTTTACTCCGCCCGGGATTTCGATCTCCTGATAATAATTCTCCGAATTTCCGGGTACAACTTTCGCTCCTGCATCCTTTGCAGCTTTTTCAATACCTGAATTCCTGTAACAGTTTACCCAGTTATCACAGGTATGGTCAAAAACATATACTTCCTTTGCCCCTGCCCTCAGGCAATGTTCAATCACCCTTGATACAAGTGCAGGATTTGTATTAGCGCCCATTTCCGGTGGCCTGTCCCATCCGATATTGGGTTTTACCAGTACTTTCTGGCCCTTTTTTATAAAAGTACCCATTCCTCCAAGTTCCTGGATACCAAGATCGAACATCGCTTCAGGAGATCCCCCCATCACAGCTACCATATCATATTTTGCAGCCGATGGCGCAGCAGCCCAGAGTTTACTGTATCCTCCCAGACTTAATGCTGCTCCGGCCGCCAGCCCCGCACCAGCTGATTTTCTTAAAAAATCCCTTCGTTTCATAATCCTGACTGTTTTATTTAGGAGTATCTGCAAATCTGCCGCAAAATAATACTTTTTTCATAATATTTTACATATTGACCATGAGTCATATAATACATACATGTACCGGAGATTTTATCAAATTGCGTGCTTAATGCTATATTAGCAGGCTGAAGAAAATGATTTTTTAACTTTATTTAAGATATACCATGTTACAAATTTAACACATAGTAAGAATGAAAATACTCTATTATGATTGTTTTTCGGGAATAAGCGGTGATATGAACCTTGGTGCCATGATCGACCTGGGCGTGAGCAGTTCCTTGCTGGAAGAAGAACTCAACAAGCTTAATCTTCCGGGATGGCAGTTAATAACCGGGAAGGACCAGAGGCATGGTATTCACGGAACAAAGGTAACGGTAAAACTAACCAGACATGAACATCATCACCGCCACCTCAGTGATATTGAAACAATTATAAATGATTCAGGTTTAGATAAAAAGACAAAGGACCTAAGTCTCCGAATATTCAGAAAAGTTGCCGAAGCAGAAGCTTTCGTTCACAAGGTACCGGTCGAGCGTGTTCATTTCCATGAGGTGGGAGCTGTCGATTCGATTGTTGATATTGTGGGTGCTGCAATCTGTTTCAATGCCCTTGAAGTAGATGAGGTTCATGTTTCGGGAGTGGAACTGGGAAGCGGATTTGTCAAATGCGCACATGGTACACTTCCCGTTCCCGCACCGGCGACAGCGGAGATCATAAAAGGCATACCTGTTAAAACAGGAGGTGTGGATTTTGAAGCCACCACACCTACCGGAGCCGCAATAGTGGCAACACTGGGGAAGAAGTTCGGACCTCTGACTGGTATCAGGATTGAAAAAACGGGTTATGGTGTTGGCCAGAAAGACCATCCCGATGTCCCGAACCTGCTGAGAGTGTTTATTGGTGAGACTGAAAAGACAGAGACTGGTCATGATGCACTGCTGATCGAATGCAACATAGACGATATGATCCCGGAATTCTTCGATAACATAGCGGAAAAACTTAAAGAAGCAGGAGTTTCGGATGTATATATTACAAATATCATAATGAAGAAGGGAAGACCCGGTAATCTGCTCAGTGTCATCTGCGAGAAGGGAAAGGAAGATGCCGTTAAGGAGATAATCTTCAGGGAATCAACAACTGTCGGATTAAGAACCATTCCGTTCAGGAAAGAAACTCTGGAAAGAAAATTTGAACCTGTTGAAACATTATATGGAACAGTGACCGTGAAGCGTTCGTATTTCAACGGCAGGCAGGTTTCAGTAAAACCAGAATACGATGATTGTAAGAGGATAGCCAGGGAATATGACCTTCCCCTCAAAGAAGTTTACAACAAAATCATGGCTGCGATTGTTTAGTAGATAATGACAGATTTTAAATTATCGAAGCTGAATTCAATTCTCAGTGAACTGGATCCGTCGGTCATTGCTTTTTCGGGTGGTGTTGACAGTTCATTTCTTGTTTACATGGCAATGAAGCTTAAGAAACCGCGGATGATAGCAGTAACTATCAGCACTCCTTACATTCCGGCAAGGGAAGTTGGTGAGGCTGTCAAATTTGCCAGGGAACACCGTATTGAACACAGGGTTCTGGAAATGGGATTCGACGAAATGATAAGACACAATCCCGGGGACCGTTGTTATCTCTGTAAGAAGATACTCTTTGAAAAGATTGCCGGATTTGCAAAATCGGTTGGTTATCCGGTCCTTCTCGACGGAAGTAATGCTGACGATTCAGTAGAAATAAGACCGGGTTTAAGGGCGTTGAAAGAACTTTCGGTAAGGAGTCCGCTAACTGAGGCAGGGCTGACGAAAGACGAAATCAGGCATCTTCTTCTGAAGGAAAGTCTGTTGATATGGGATAAACCTGCAATGGCATGCCTGCTTACAAGGATACCTTATGATACTGAGATCACAGCTTCCATGCTTAAGATGATCGAAAACGCTGAGGATTACCTGCTTTCCAGAGGGTATCCCGGAACAAGGGTAAGGCTTCACGGCGATGTGGCAAGGATCGAATGTATGCCGGGTTACCTGACAAAAATAATAAACGATCCTGAAAAAGACATGATCGTGGCTGACCTGAAGAAATTTGGCTTCAGATATATATCTTTGGACCTGGAAGGTTACCGTACAGGAAGTATGAATCCTGAAAATTTCAAAAAATGACAGGAAAAGAAATTGAAAAGCTGCTTTACGATGTTAAGAAAGGCAGTGTAAGTGTTGAAGATGCATTTGACAGACTCAGGAGTTTCCCGTATACCGATCTTGGATTTGCCAGGATTGATCATCACAGGGAGATTAGAACCGGTTATCCTGAGATTGTCTATTGTGCAGGAAAAACGACAGAGCAGGTCAGAGGCATATTCGGTGTGATGATCAAAAAAGAGAACAATGTGATGGGGACCAGGGCCACGGAAGAGATGTTTGATGCTGTGAAATTATTAACAGCAAAAGCTGTTTACTATCCGGAAGCCAGGATTCTCTCTGTGCAGAAAAAACAACCTGAAATGCCTGATACGAAGATTGCCGTGATAACTGCAGGCACCTCCGACATCCCTGTTGCTGAAGAAGCCGCTGTTACTGCAGAATTACTTGGCAACCAGGTTGTAAGGATCTATGACGCAGGTGTGGCCGGCATTCACAGGCTGGTCGACAAGCTTCCGGAAATACGGAAGTGCAGGGTTGTTATCGTGATTGCAGGTATGGAAGGAGCCCTGGCAAGTGTTGTGGGAGGACTTGTGGACAAGCCGGTGATAGCGGTGCCGACAAGCGTTGGCTACGGAGCGAACTTCGGAGGAATCTCTGCACTTCTGGCAATGCTTACAAGCTGTTCTTCAGGTGTGACTGTCGTGAACATCGATAATGGCTTCGGGGCAGGATTCTCTGCAAGTATGATCAACAGGATGAAATAACTTGCCATGACTGGCAGAGTATTGCTCTCAACAGCCTATCTTCCTCCTGCAGAGTATTTTCACAGGATGATCTCAGCAGATGAAGTACTGGTAGAAAGAGAGGAAAACTATATTAAACAGACCTACAGGAACCGCTGTTACATACTCGGATCATCAGGTCCTCATCTTCTTACAGTCCCGGTTTGTCTTGGCAGCTTCCATAAAACACCTGTCAGGGACTTGCGGATAGACTATTCCAAACGCTGGCAGCAGGTTCACAGAGGAGCCATCATGTCGGCCTACCGCTCATCACCATACTATATGTATTATCATCAGGCTATTGATGATATTCTCCTGAAGGGATGCAGGTTCCTGATCGACCTGAACATGAATCTGCTTGAGTCTGTTCTGGAAATAATAAAACTCGATGTAAATGTTTCGTATACTGAAAAATTTGAACCTCCCGATAATCATGCCTCTGATTACAGGTATAAGATAAGTCCCAAAAGATCTGCGGAATATGAACCGGAACCATACACAAGAGTTTTCGGCGGAGGTGATGACATGGCAGGCCGTATCAGCATTATTGACCTGATATTCAATACAGGCCCCCTGTCATTGAAATATCTGGGAGGTGATCCTGGGGAGCAGTATAAAAAAAAGAGCCACCCGGCAGCGGGCAGCTCTTTTCAAGGAAGTCAAACAAAGCTTTAATAGCCAAATTTATATCCGAAAGAAACCGTGAATATCTTCCGGTTGATATCCATATTCGCTACAGGAGTATCCGTTAGCGTTGAATAAAGAATATATTTCTGAGGATTAGAAATTGTGGTGAATCCGAAGTCGACAAAGAGGTTCTGTTCCCTGAAGCCTGCTCCGAGTGAGAAGGAGTTATGGGATGTATTTTCATTCAGTTCACCTGTTTGATATGTTTTTCCGTAGTAGCCGTATCCTCCGCGAAGGTAGAATCTTCCAATCCTGCCTTCAGCTCCTACTCTAAAATTGTTTACACTGCTCAGGCTCTGTTTAATAGCATCATTTTTCTGAGTGTAATCATAATCATCTTCGCCTACTGTTGAGAATCTGGCCATGGCATAATCAGCAAATTCATATTCAGCACTGATGACCCCCAGTTTTTTTAACTGGAATGCGCCACCAACAGTTGCCCTGAATGGTGTGGTAAGGGAATATTTATACCACATCGGATCATTTGATTTGCTGTCTTCTATGCCGTTAATATGTGTATACAGGTTATCATATACATATTCGCTTATCCGGAATAGTGTCGGTGAATGAAATGAGAATCCTATACGAAGCTGCTCTACGGGGACATATATACCCCCGAACTTCAGTGAATAGCCTGTACCTGTGTTCTTATAATATAAGGCGTAGTTGAAGTCTTTGAATTCAGAAGGCAGTATTTCGTCGGTGGATTCGATGTGTTCATATTTGTTTTCATACTCAACATTTATTATACCGAGTGAAAGTCCGAAGTATAATTTGTTCGAAAAATTCCCTCCCAGAGCTATTGAGTGTTCACCTGTATAGCCGTTATTGTTTATAAGCCTCAGCATTGTTTGTCCGTATACTGATGGGAAGCTGCCATAATCGGAGTATACTGTTCCGTAGCGGTCGTTGGTACCGGAGAGAGTATCGAGGAGGTAAGTGTACCATCCCAGATATGCATCGGCTATATCATAATATTTATAAAGTGTTGTATCTACCAGTCCGTCGATTTTCTCGGCCCAGAGGTCAAGGAGCGAGCTGCTTGAACTTGTTCCGCTTATCCTGATGCTTTCACTCAGGCTGTTTGTTCTGCTGTATGAATACCCGAAATTCAGGGTTACAAGACCCGTGGTTGTATTATTGTTTCTCAGGTTCATTATTACACCAGCCTGTCCGAGTGTGAAATCATAAATATAATCGCTGGCATTATTACCGCTGAAGCGTGTGTCGGCCCTGAAGTTAATTAGTTGGGGTGATATTGAGAATTCTGATGATCTGAACACTCCTATACCCGCGGGGTTCTGTCCAAGGGAGGATATATCGCCTCCCAGTGCCGTGAAGGCTCCTCCCATGGAATTGAATCTTGCTGTTCCGTTATAGAATATCTGAGAATATCTCAGGGCATCGTCAACATTCTGAGCTGCCAACGTACTGAATGTCAATATCAGTACACTTATTAATAATCCTGTCCTTTTCATTTTCATCATTATTAGCTTAAAAGCATCTCTCCACTCTGTAAGAAGAATGTGATTTCAAAGAATCCTGTTATGTCAGAAGCCCTTATCGTCTGCCCCCTGATGATGAGCTTCCTGAAGAAGAAGATGATCTTGAGGAGGAAGAGGACGAAGATGAGCCTGAGGAGAATCCACCGGAGGAACCTGATGAGATGCTGCTTCTCGACATTGAGCCTGATGATCCTGAACTAAAGGAAGACCGGCTTGATGGTGAGCTTGTCCTGGGAGTATATGTTGATGAGCTGCTCCTGGTGCTTCTCGACGGAGCGGAATAGCTGTTGGCGTTGTTATAAGAAGGTGCTGTTCTTGTCTGCCCCGATGAATATGAGTTTCTCTGTGTGCTCCTCTGCGGTGTAACCGTAGTACCCACGCTGGTATTCGGTCTGCTGGTATTATAGGAAGGCCTGGTACTCATCCGTGGATTGTTATAGCTGGGAGTATAGGTTCTGTCCACACTGTTGTATGAGGGTCTTGTTGTTACCGGACTTTTGGTATCGACACTCCTTGTAGTTGTTGTTGCATTTTTAGGAACATCCTGTACCGATTTCAGATCAGATGTGTTAGTACTGCTTCTCACGGCACTGGTGACAGGAGGAGTTCTGCCTGTAACTCCGTCTGCAGCCACTCTTCTCGATGATATATCTGAGCTGCGGGCTGTTGAAAGATAGGAATCTCTTCTGCCGGTCGCACTGACAGGGACTCTTGTATTCCATCCTGATGAGAAATTGCTCTGCCTTTCTCTCCTGCCATAGTTTATGTTGCTGTAATAGTCGGTGTTACGGTATGAATAGTAACTGTTGTAGTAATAAGGGTTATAATATGCACTGAAACCCATGTATGGTGAATAAAGTCCGCCATAGAATCCGCTGTAGAATCCGCTGTAATACGGCCATCCGCCATATCCGTATCCGTAGCTGTAATAGAACGGATCGTAGTAATCATAGAGGAAGGGATCATAGTAGCTGTAAGGATATCCATAGTATCCGTAGCTGCTGTAGGGATAACCCCAGCCGGAGTAGTAGTAAGGATCTCTCCAGTAAGGATAGAAATAATTACCGTAGAAATTCCTCAGACGACCTGAATAGTAGGAATTATCGTAATAGTTGTAAATATTCTGCTGGTAAGCCGGATTATCATATGCAAGGGCATCATTGTATTCTTCCATAACCAGGGTGTCGGCAGCATATATGTTGTCATAATAGTCCTGCGACCTGAGATTACCCTCCGTGATATTCATCCCTGAAGGTGTTTTTATCCTTGCCACAACCTGATCGCCCGGCTGATAGTAAAGATCGTCATATTCAACTCCGGTATAAAGACTTGACGAACAAGACATTAACACCAGAAGAGCAAGACCTGTTATGTAATTTAATGCTTTCATGTTTGATTCCCTCCTTTGTTTCTAAATATAAAGCAAATATTGTACCAAATAGGCATTGGAGAACTACTAAATCATACAAGGTATCAAATTTAACAATTTTTGTTTCGATTCAGAAAATCATGTGAAAAATAACTTTTTATTTACGAGTGAAGATTTTGTCTATTTTTACCGGTTTATAAAACACAATTAACAATACAAACAGCGTACCGGAATTATGGCAAAATTTTTAACTAACAGGGATGAAAACTACGCCCAGTGGTATAACGACCTGGTGATCAAGACAGAAATGGCTGAAAACTCGGCAGTGAGAGGCTGCATGGTAATCAGGCCTTATGGCTGGTCTGTCTGGGAAAAAATGCAGGCACAACTCGACAAAATGTTCAAGGCGACAGGTCATTCAAATGCCTATTTTCCTCTGTTCATCCCCAAATCATTCTTCAGCAGGGAGGCAAAACATGTTGAGGGGTTTGCAAAAGAATGTGCCATTGTAACACATTACAGGCTTAAAAATGATCCTTCGGGAGGAGGCGTGGTAATTGATCCGACGGCCAGGCTGGAGGAAGAACTGATAATCCGTCCCACATCTGAAACTATAATCTGGAATTCATACAGGAACTGGATACAGTCATACAGGGATCTGCCGATACTGATAAACCAGTGGGCGAACGTAGTAAGATGGGAAATGAGGACCAGGCTGTTCCTCAGAACTGCAGAATTCCTCTGGCAGGAAGGACATACCGCTCATGCCACCCGCAAAGAGGCTGAGGAAGAAACGGTAAAAATGATCAACGTATATGCCGATTTCGCGGAGAACTACATGGCTCTGCCGGTCATTAAAGGCTACAAGACCGAATCAGAACGTTTTGCAGGCGCCCTCGACACCTACGCCATAGAAGCCCTGATGCAGGACGGCAAGGCGCTTCAGGCCGGGACAAGTCATTTTCTGGGTCAGAACTTCGCCAAAGCTTTCGATGTTCAATTCACCGACCGGAACGGAAAACTCGATTATGTGTGGGCAACTTCATGGGGCGTATCGACCAGGCTCATCGGAGCTCTGATAATGGCTCATGCCGACAATCACGGGCTTGTTTTTCCTCCCCGGCTGGCGCCTTTGCAGGTAGTCATAATACCAATTTACAGGGATAATCAACAGCTTGAAATCATCTCACAAACAGCATTGCGCGTACGTGATGAGCTTGAAACCGCAGGAATATCAGTAAAGTATGACGACCGCGATACAAATAAACCAGGATGGAAGTTCGCAGACTATGAACTGAAGGGCGTGCCTGTCAGGATTGCCATCGGCCCCAGGGACATTGAAAACGGGACACTTGAGATAGCAAGGAGGGACACCCTGCAAAAGGAAGTGGTCCCAAACAACGGTGTGGCTGAACATATTTCTTCCCTCCTGGAAAATATACAGAAGAACATCTACAATAAAGCTCTTGAATTCAGGACCAAAAACACATTTTATGTCGATACCTGGAAGGAGTTTGTATCAGTCCTCGATAACACCGGTGGATTTATTCTGGCTCACTGGGACGGCACACCTGAGACAGAGGAAAAGATAAAGGAGGAAACGAAAGCCACAATAAGATGTATCCCCTTCGACTCGCCCGATGAAGAGGGCAGGTGTGTTTATTCAGGCAAACCCTCCAAAAGAAGAGTGCTTTTTGCCAGATCATATTAATCATTTATTGTTAAATTAGCTTCCTGTAAAAACTTAAACTGCCGGCCATGAAAGATCCCAATGAAAAAAAACAAATGATCATCAATATTCTGAAGGACAAATCGGTGCTTAAACAAAAGGTAGCTGACAACACTTTCACGGCATTCAGCATCATCAAAGATATTCTGAGAAACCTTTCAAAGGATGTCAATACAAACCTGGGCGAAATTGACCCGAGGGTAAGACTCGAATACAACGACAGAAGCAACTTTGATGCACAGATCAAGGTAGCCGGCGACATTCTGCTTTTCAGCATGCACTCCAACACCTTCCAGTTCGACAGGGAACACCCGGCGTGGAGAACACCCTATATTCAGAAAGACAGGAGCAATGCCTATTCCGGAATAATAAACATCTACAATTTCCTGGCCGATTCCTTCAAATATTCCAGGCTTGACGACCTTGGATACCTTATCGCAAGAATATTTATAAACCACGAAAACCAGTATTTCGTCGAGGGCAAACGACAAATGGGCATGCTCTTTTCAAATTACGGCAATGAGGAGATAAGCCGTGAATCCCTTCAGATAATAATTGAGACTGCTATTCAGTATTCTCTCGAATTCGATCTCCTGGTTCCTCCCTACGATACCGTGAAAATTGCTACAGTAGGTCAGATGGAAGCCAAGATACAGCACTCAAGGATAATAACAGGCAAAAGACTTGGATTCCAGTTCAACTCCGATGATGTTCTGGTTGACAATCCCTCTGGAACCTGATGTGGTCATGTTCAAGAATATACCACTTTCCACCCGGATCAGTTGTAATACTGGCACTCTCTTTTATTATTACACCATCCTACTCCCAGGAAAAAGTAAAAAACGATTCCCTGCCGCATTCAAAACCCTTCCCGGCATTATCTCTTCCTGTATGCTCATCCCTTGAACTTCAGTCAGAAGGCTTAAAACTGCAAGAGTCACTAATACCTCTGGCAATCCTGCCCGAACGGAGAAATTATGTATTCTATGATTCTCTGGCCAGCAGGGCTTCCAGGTTTATCCTGACAAAAAAATTGTACGACCTTGTAGTCATAAGGGAGAAGACGGTGGCACAGACAAATGCTGCAAATCCGAGTCTATCCGATTTTTCACCTTATTCCGGGATGATTATCAGGGAAATCACTGTCAAAAGACTCGACGTTTTTGGCACCAGCATAACAAACCCCCTGCTCTACAATCCGACAAAAGCAGAGAGCCTGCTTAATAAAACCCATCTTAACACAAACGAATTCATAATCAGAAATAACCTGCTTTTCTCCGTTGGCGACACCCTGTCTCCTCTTCTTATAAGCGATAACGAGAGGCACCTGAGGGACCTTCCATTTATTGATGATTCAAGAATTATCGTCCTGCCCGCAGGCGACAATAAGGCTGATGTGCTGGTCCTTACCAGAGATGTCTACTCCCTGGGGGCCGGATTTGACTACCGGAGCATTGGAAAGGGCTGTTTTTCACTGTTTGACAAAAATATACTGGGACTGGGCCATGAATTCCGGCTCGATGTGCCATACGACAATGATCTTCCCGTCTCACCCGGCTTTGGAATTGAGTATAACATCAACAATATCAGGAGATCTTTTGTCAATATGAACCTATTTTATTTCAATGGGCTCGGCGAAAATTCATATGGGTTCAGTGCAGACAGAAAACTGGTAAGTTCAACCACAAAATACGCCGGAGGGATATCTGTAATCCACATGAGCTCGACAGAAGACCTTGATACAATGTCGGTACCAGAACCTTTAAAATATAATCTGCAGGATTACTGGTTATCACGCTCTTTCCTGCTGAGCAGGAAATCGGTCTCAAGACTGATATTTGGCATCAGATATACCAATAACAATGTCTTCGACCATCCATATATTATGCCTGACTCATATCATTATCTTCAGAAGTACAAAATGTTCCTTGGCTCGGTCACTTTTTCGATACAGAAATACTTTAAGACCAATCTGTTGTACGGATACGGCCGTACAGAGGATATTCCGTACGGAGGCCTCATAACCATTACGGCAGGGAAAGAGTTCAATGAGTTTAAAGAAAGGACCTATGCGGGATTATTTGCATCGACAGGTCATTCGGTCAGACCGCTTGGATATTTTTACACTTCCGCAGGGTTTTCCTCTTTTGTGAACGAAGGTCAGACCGAACAGGGACTGCTTCTTCTGAGAACCACCTATTTCTCTAATCTTATGTATCTCGGACGCCTGAGAATGAGAAATTTCGTTATAGCAGATTACACAAGGGGGTTCGACCGCAACACTGAAGAACGTTTGAATTACAGCAGGTTTAACGGTTTTTCGGGGTTCAGGAACGATTCTGTTTCCGGAACACAGCGCTTATCGCTAAGTCTCGAAACGGTTCTTTTTACTCCGCGAAATATACTGGGATTCAGGTTGTCTGTATTCGCCTTCTCAGACCTGGCCTTCCTCTTCGGGACGAATGAAATTCTGAAAAACGGCGAAGCCCTGTCATCTGTCGGAATCGGAATCAGAGCCAGAAACGACAACCTGGTATTTAAGACTTTACAGATAAGATTCAGTTTCTTCCCTGTGCTTCCTGATTTTTCGAAGGTTAATTATATATTGTTCTCAGGTGAACAGTTACTTAAACCTGATAATTTTGATCCCGGACCTCCCGGTTTAATCCCTTACCGCTAAGAAATGCTCAGGGAATTTAAGAACTATATTGAAGAAAGGAAGCTTTCCGGCTCAGGAGACAGGATTCTGGCTGCCGTGAGCGGAGGTATTGATTCTATGGTAATGGCCGATCTTCTTGCCAGAGCCGGATGCGATTTCGCAATAGCCCACTGTAACTTCAGCCTCAGAGGCACCGAATCGGATGGTGACGAGGAACTGGTGAGATCTTATGCAGGAAATAATAATAAAGCCTTCTTTTCCATACGCTTTGACACCTGCGGTTATGCCAGGGAAAAAGGAATATCGGCAGAAATGGCGGCGCGCGAACTGAGATACGCGTGGTTCGAAGAGATAAGGTCGCAAAATAGTTTCGACCTTATTGCCATAGCCCACAATCTTAATGACAATATAGAGACCATGTTGCTGAATCTTACCCGGGGAACAGGTATAGCAGGGCTGACGGGAATAAGACCGAGATCAGGCAAAATAATAAGACCCCTTCTGTTTGCGACCAGGAAATCGATAGAGGAATATGCCCTGAAACACAGGGTCTCTTACAGGGAAGATCACACCAATTCCGACACCCTCATCACCCGTAACAAAATAAGGCATGAAATTATCCCTGTTCTCAGGCAGATTAATCCTTCAGTAGAATTCACCCTTAACGAGACAGCCGAAAGGCTTATGGATGTAAAAATAACATTCATGAGCTACGCGAGTATGATCAGCAAGGAACTCTTTACAGAAAAAGGAGATTTGACAAGAGTGCCGGTACAGGGACTTACCAAGCACCTCGCAAACAATTCCCTGCTGTACCAGCTGTTCAGACCCTACGGAATCACGGGAAGCATGATCCCGACACTTATAAGGGTGATCAGAGGAAGAACCGGAGGCCGTGTATTCACATCATCACATATCATCCTCAAAGACAGAAAAGATATAGTAATAACAGAAAACAAAATTCCTTCTGATGAATTTATTGTAATTGAGACTTTTGATGAACTTCAGAAGGCAGCATTCTTCATTTCGGTTGATATAAAAAAAATTGACAAGGATTTCAGCATTAAGCCGGACAGCAATATGGCCTGTCTCGACAATGAAAAGGTCAAATACCCTCTGCTTATCAGGAAATGGCGCGAAGGAGATTCTTTTTATCCGCTCGGAATGGAAAAAAGGAAGAAACTCAGTGATTATTTTATCGATCGCCGGTACTCCAGGATTAAAAAAAAGGAGATCTTCCTGCTGGAATCGGCAGGAAAGATAGCCTGGATAATCGGCGACAGGATCGACAACCGGTTCAGGATCACAAATTTCAGTTCAGAAGCACTTATATTGACAATATAAAGGGGTGATCACCCATTCACCGGTGTATAACGAGAAGGATTCATTCCCCTGTCAATGAGCAGAAGGTCGGCTATTCCAATCGCCGTGACGGCTTCAATTATCACCGGCATTCTGAGTGCAATGCAGGTGTCATGACGGCCGGCAATGGTAAAGGGTTCAATTTTACCTGTTTCAAGATTATAACTTTTCTGTTCGACCCCTGTTGAGGATGTCGGCTTCACGGCAACACGGAAAACTACATCATTACCGTTGGTAATACCCCCGTTAATACCTCCTGCATTATTGGTCAAGGTGACACCCTGTTCATTTATAATCGGATCGTTGTGTTCAGAGCCTCTCATTGATGCAGCTGAAAAACCTGCTCCGAACTCTATTCCCTTAATAGCAGGAATTGCAAAAACCAGATGACTGACAACCGACTCAAATGAATTAAAGAAGGGTTCTCCCAAACCGGCAGGAAGTTTTTTTACACGGCATTCAATAATACCGCCAACAGAATCTCCTGATGCGACAGCTTTCTCCACAGCCCCTTCTATATCTTCTGAACCTGCCACAGAGACGATCCTGGCGCTGATCACCGTTTCACCTGCTATTTTACGGGCAATAACACCTGCAGCTACCAGGCCCCAGGTGATCCTGCCGGAAAAATGTCCGCTACCTCTCATGTCGGCAAAACCAGAGTATTTTTTTGCCGCTGTCATATCTGCATGACCAGGACGTGGTATTTTGATAAAGTCATTATAGTCGGAAGATATCCTGTCGCTGTTACGGGTTATAATAGTAAGCGGAGCTCCGGTAGTGTGCTCCCTGTATATTCCGCTAAGGAACTCGGGAAGGTCAGCCTCCTTTCTTTTTGTGGTTCCCCTGCTGCCGCTCTGTCGCCTGGAAAGATCGGCTGAAAAATCTTCAGGCCGTAACGGAATGCCTGCCGGACAACCATCGATAACAACTCCTATAGCAGGCCCGTGCGATTCCCCGAAAACCGAGACCCTGAATATCTGACCGAAAGTGTTCATTTTGCTCTTCTTATATTTCCCTGAAATTTTTATAAAAGCTTACGACCTCATCAACAGGAAGTTTTTTGACTTCAGCCTTCCCTATCCCTTTAAGGAAAACGAAATTGATCATATCGCCTGATTTTTTCTTATCGTGAGAAATTAATTCCCTCATTCTGCTTGGTGTAACTTTATATTCCCCGTAAAAATCATATTGCCTGAGCAGACGCATTACCCTTTCATAAACCCTGATGCCTATGTATTTTTTTTCGAGAGAGTACCTGGCAGCGATCTCCATGCCTGCAGCAACGGCAAAACCATGAGAGACCGACTGATGGAGTTCAATAGCGTGCCCGAAAGTGTGCCCGAAATTGAGTATCCTCCTCAGGCCTCCTTCTTTCTCATCCTTTGAGACAACAGAAGCCTTGAACATCACTGACCTTGCAACCAGGTCGGTTAGAAGATCCCTGTCACGGCCCAGAATTCCAGGCTTGTTATTTTCAAGGAGATCAATGATTGACCGGTCACCAATGAGACCTGTTTTTATCAGTTCGGCGAGTCCTGACATGTATTCTCCGTGAGGCAGTGTACGAAGCATGGTAGTATCGCAGATCACGAACTCGGGTTGCCTGAAGGTTCCTATAACATTTTTAATTGAGCCCAGATTCACTCCTGTCTTTCCGCCTGTGCTGGCATCAACCTGTGCCAGCAGACTGGTTGAGATATAACCGCATCTCACCCCTCTCATGTAAACCGAAGAGAGAAATCCGGCAACATCACAAACGACTCCGCCCCCTATGGCAAGGATAAAAACAGTCCTGTCGGCACCCATCCTGAGCATTTCCGATGCAAGATTCTGTATCACCTGCAGTTTTTTACTCTCCTCACCCGGCTTCAGTGTAAGAACAGGAAAGGAAGGAAACCTTTTTCCGTAAAGATTGAAAAGATTTTCATCAGTGACGATCACCACGTTGCCCTGAGGAAGCAATTTAGTCACAGCCTCCCACCTGGCTCCGACAATTATTGCCGATAGCGAACCGGGAGTCTCAATTATTATCCTTTTCAAAACAGATAGATTAAACCGCTAAAGTTATAAAAACCATTTTAATATGCATACCGGGTTCCGATATGACAGCAGAATGTAAAAATCATTACCTTAATGCCCTTTAAATTCTAAACAAAAGAATGACCTCGAAGGAAAGATACAAAAGAACGATTGAATATTTCATGGAAAAAATGCCCGTTGCTGAAACAGAGCTTGTCTATGCCAATCCCTTCGGCCTGATCGTTGCCGTAATACTTTCTGCCCAATGCACCGATAAAAGAGTCAACATGATCACCCCTGCCCTGCTGAATAAATTTCCAGATCCTTATGCTATGGCTGAAGCTGAACCCTCAGAGATATTTGAATATATAAAATCATGCTCCTATCCAAACAACAAGGCAAAACATCTTTCAGGGATGGCAAAGACACTGGTTACGGAATTCGGAGGCAAGGTACCTTCCGATCCGGTTCTCCTTCAGAGGCTTCCGGGTGTCGGCAGAAAGACGGCAAATGTTGTGGCATCGGTGGTCTACCGAAAACCCGTCATGGCCGTTGACACGCATGTATTCAGGGTAGCAGCAAGGATCGGACTTACACGGAATTCAAAAAATCCGCTCGATACCGAAATGCAGCTCACAAGAAACATTCCCCCGGAACTCATGCACAATGCACATCACTGGCTGATACTTCACGGGAGGTACATCTGCAAATCAAGAAAGCCTTTGTGCGAAAAATGCGGGCTGACAGGTATATGTAAATTTTATAACTCCATGAAATTACAGCAACAATAAAAATTGCCTGACTGCTATCCGATGATGGGATATAGTGCTTTATTTTATATTTTTATGCTCAAATTTTCACCTGCTGCCTGATGAATCCGGAAGACAAAATCAAGGAACTCGAAAAGAAAAATTACAAGCTGGAGGAGGAGTTAAAGGACCTGTATGCTAAGCTTTCCGAAAACAGGAACAGTAGCGACAAGATGATCCTCGAGGCTTTCCATTATGCAGATCATCTGATGGTTCTCTCAAGAGCCGATTCGGGAGTTATTTTCAATGTGAATGATGCATTTCTTAAAACCCTGGGCTACAGCCGTGAAGAAGTTATCGGGAGAACTCCTGAAGACATAGGACTCTATCCGGGACTTGAGGAAAGCAACAAGTACATGAAACTGCTCGTGAGGTTCAAGAAAATCAAGGACTTCGTTATAACATTGAAAAATAAGGCAGGAGAGGAAAAATCCTTCCTGTTCTCAGCTGATACGATTACACTCGATGACGGACCTTTCCTGATGTCAGTTTTCAATCCCATTGCATCAAAAAAGCAACTTAAAATCAGCGAAAGCCAGGGAACTCTTCTGGCCGAAATCTTCGATACCGTCAGCAGTTACCTTGCCCTTTTCAGTCCCGGCGACGATAAAAGGATTTATGTAGCCGATATCAACAGTAAGGTTGAACAGATTGAACATGTCGACAAAAATGAGATCATTGGCAAATGTATCGACGATACGCCTCTGGCATTAAGAACAAAGCTGGTTGATCTGATCAATACCATCAATTTTACAGGAGAAGCCAGAAAAACTGCCGCCTCACCTCTCGATGACGACTCTGAGGGCTACTACATAGGTTTCATCCTTTCCTCCGGCAATATTGTGATCTCGTGGGAGCCGGGCTACAGGCAGAAAAGTATCGAAGACATAAACAGGCAGACTTCTCTTTTCAGAAAATTTACAGAAATGCTTCCTGTGATAATTTATGAAGTCGACACCAACGGCTACATCACATATGGCAATAAGCTTGGGCTTACCATGTTCGGATACTCGGTCGATGATCTTAACAGGAGGATGCATATTTCAGATGTCTTCCCCGACGACTATCAGAGAATGATGACGAACCTTGAAGACCTGAATGAACCCGGACAGGTTTCAAGCAATGAATACTATTTCAGAAAAGATGAAAATACCATCATCCCTATTGTCACACACTCCTATCCCATATTTTACGACGGAAAGAAAATTGGATACAGGGGTACGGTCACCGATGTTAGCAAACACAGGAAATATGAAGAACAGATTGTAAGGGAAAAAGCCTTCCTTGAACATCTTATTGATTCGACACCTGAAGCGATAGTAATAACCGATCTGAACGGAAAAATATCACTGGTAAACAAAGAATTCACATCACTTTTCGGGTATGCCTACGACGAAGCTGTAAACAAATCAATAGATGATCTTATTGTGCCTGAAGACCTCAAGGATGAAGCCCTGGGAATAGAGACCCTGGCGTCGGAAAAACAGAAGGTAAGCAAGCATACTGTCAGAATAGATAAATCAGGCAACAGAATTGATGTAGCCCTGGTTGCTTCCTCAATTTTCGTGAACGACGAAGCAATAGCCAATGTAGGGATATACAGGAATATTACCACTGAAAGGAAGAACCAGTTGCTTCAGGAGATACTTTACAACATCTCGTCAGAAGCCCTTAAACAAATGGATATCAAAGATATATATCCTACTATTGTGCACGAATTAAGCAAAATATGGGATACAAACAACTTCTTCATTGCCATATATAACAAGATCACTGATACAATGTCACTTCCGTTCTTTTCGGATGAAAAAGACAAATTCTATGAAGTACCTACCAGAGGAACGATATCTGGTTATGTAATTAAAAATAACAGATCTGTTTTGCTCAGGGAGGATGATCTTAAAATTCTTGAAGAAGGTGGAGAAATTGACCTGGTTGGAACACCTTGCAAGGTATGGATGGGTGTCCCACTGAATGTCGAAGATGATACTATCGGTGTAATGTGCCTTCAGGACTATAACGACGAGGACAAGTTCTCCATGGATGATTTGTTTGTTCTGGATTTCATTGCCAATCAGATAGCTGTGGCAATTCAGCGGAAGATCATGCTCGATAACATAATAATTGCAAGGCAGAAAGCTGAAGAAGCAGCCCAGTCGAAGCAGATCTTCATGTCGACAATGAGTCATGAAATAAGGACTCCGCTGAATGAGGTCATCGGAATCACCAACCTGCTTCTTCAGGGCAACCCGAGGGAAGACCAGATGGATTTTCTTAAAACACTCCGCTTCTCAGGCAATCACCTGCTTACACTGGTAAATGATGTCCTGGATTACAATAAAATGGAATCGGGAAAGATAGTCTTCGAAAAACTTCAGTTCAATCTCGATGATTTTCTCGATGAGATCATGAGATCATATTCATTCCGTTCAAAAGCCAAGAATCTTACCTTCGACATCATAAAGGAAGGGAACCTTCCGTCTGAAGTTATCGGTGACCAGATCCGGCTAAGCCAGATACTCTCAAATCTTCTCTCCAATGCATTGAAATTCACCAATGAAGGAGGAATAACGGTTACCATCAGAGTGTCATCCCGGGATGAAAATGAGTCAAAACTCCGTTTCTCTGTTCAGGACACAGGAATAGGGATTGCTCCTGAAAGACATTCCGATATCTTTGAAAGTTTCACCCAGGCATCAGCCGACACCTCAAGGCGTTTCGGTGGTTCAGGACTGGGACTGGCCATCTGCAAGAAACTCATCGAACTCCAGGGAGGCACAATAAATGTCGACAGTGAAACAGGAAAGGGATCGACTTTCACATTTGAACTGAGCTTTACGGTAGCTGAAGAAGCTTCGGGAAGAAAGCCCGAAGAAGCTGAAGAGTCATTCAGGGGTCTCGAAGGAAAGAGAATTCTTGTGGCAGAAGACAACAGGATAAACTTTTTCGTAGCAAATAAATTTCTTACGGGATGGGGGGTTAATGTTGCTCATGCTGAAAATGGCAAACTGGCCCTTGAAATGCTTGACAAGCAAGAATTTGACCTCATCCTGATGGATCTTCACATGCCTGTTATGGACGGTGTTGAGGCAACACGTGTAATACGCAACTCAGAAGACCCTAAAATAAGTACAATCCCTATCGTTGCCCTTACAGCGGCAATAATGTCGGAAAATCATGACAAGATAGAAGAACTGAACATTAATGATTACGTTCTTAAACCGTTCCGGCCTCATGATCTTTTCTCCAGAATACTTAAGAATGTGAGGTGATCTGTAACTACTGTATTCTATTCCATACAATATTTTCCAAGATACTCAACAGCCTTCCTGTTGCCCATCGAAAAGGCTTTCCTGAAATCGTGGCAGGCATCAGCCTTTTTCCCTGAATTGAGAAGGGCTATTCCTTTGTTCAGCCAGACCCGGGAGTTATCCGGCTGAAGGTCAAGCGACATGCTGTAGTCATTTATTGCCCACTGCCATGACTTTGAAAGCAGGTAAGCGTCAGCCCTGTCGATATAACTTTCCGGATCATTGGGATGAAGCTTCACATTCTCCGAGAAATATTCCAGAGCTTTCAGATTGTTTCCCAGGGCGGATTCTGTTTTGCCTGCGAGACTCAGTCCTTTCTTACTGCCGGGAAATATAGAAAGATAACGTTCAATATCATCCATGGCTTTCTGTCTCTCTCCCGTCATGCGGTAGCTGGCAGCACGAAGCAAAACCAGATCCGCATCCGGAACTTCCAGTTCGATTAGCCTTGTGTATGTGGAGGAGGCTCCTGCATGATTTGAAGCTCCTGTCTGAGCCTCTGCCAGAGCCCTGAGGTACTTTTCATTAGCGGGTTCGGCGGCAACGAGAGCAGACAATGATGCAACCGCGCCTGAAAAACGTCCTGAGGCAGACTCCAACAAAGCCCTGCCAAAGAGTACTGATTCATGTCCGCTATAATTCCTTTCGAGCTCTGCCAGTTGCTTCCGGGCTTCTTCTGTCCTTCCTGCTTTTAAATAAAACTCTATTTCCGAGATTTTCAGCTCGGGAAAAGTGTACCACTCAGTCTTCCAGAACTGCCTCCACTCCGGTTTGTTCTCCATTTTTTCAAATGCCTTTTCGAGCATGATCTCCTTTTCACTCTTTCTGAACTTTGACTTCATGCTTCTTTCCAGGTGATAAAGAGAAGTTGAGGGATCACCGGAAAGAGCATAAGCTTTTGCCAGTCCGTATTCACCCGTACCGGTTTCAAGTTTGTTGGCACTGTTGAATGAAGCTATGGCCCCCCTGATATCCCCTTCTTTCAATTGAGCTTCACCCAATGCTTTTAAAAGACGGCTGTCGGAAGACAAGCCTGGAAAACCTGAAAGGACTGAAACAGCTTTACCTGGATTACCTTCAGAGGTCATTGCTTCCGCTTTTAAAAGAAGATCATAGGCTGACTGGCCGGAGACAGTCAATGTTAATAAAATAACAGTAAGTGATAATATTGCTTTTCTGATCATCATTTTGTCTGCTGTGGAGTAACCTTTATGCCTTCTTCGGTTATGACGTGAACGAAACCTGATATATGAAACTGTTCAAGTCCTGTTATCCGTCTTTCAAATACGTCGCATTGATAGAAATAGACTCCGGGGGAAACAACATTCCCCTTGTATGTACCGTCCCACTCTATCCTGGGGCGGTCGGTGCTGAACACCACAAGGCCGTTACGATTAAATATTTTAAAATCAACCTTTTCTACCAGGCCTGAAGTCTTAGCCACAAGAAAATCGTTCTTCCCGTCATTGTTTGGCGTAAACACATTGGGAATCTCATAGAAATTGCATGAATCGACACACACCTCAACCGACATGAGGCTTTCGTTTCCGTTGGCATCGAAAGCTTTGACACCATAACAGCCTGCAATTATTTCGCCGGGGTAATGATTGAAGGTAAACTGGTATTTATCATTGATGGTTTTTATGGTGTCGAGGGGGGAGTCATCAAATTTGAGTTTATAATATATCTTATAGCCTGCCACATCATCGAGACATGTTGGATCGGCAAAGCTCCATGTTACAGCATTATACATATCTTCACAGTTGCTTGTAACCTGGATATCAGGTACACATGGAGGCTCGTTATCTATTGCCACGGCGCAGGCTTTCTGTGAAAAGTTAATCAGGTTCACCGGCAGTCCTGCTTTCTGGTATCCCCCGGTCGATCTTACATAATAACAGTAATTTTGTCCGTTCTCCAAACCGGTATCGGTGAATGTAAGCTGGTTGGTAGTGCCAACAGAATCATACTCTGATGTTGTTTCATTGTAGCGGAAAAAATCATAGGCAGTGTTTATCCATGGCACATTGCGGTTTATAACGAATCGCATCTTTCTGTCGCCAGGGCTCAGTGTTATGAATGTTGAAGAAGCATAGGAAGTATCACCGATCACGAACTCATTTCCGGGGCTGCGGTTCCAGAATACGATTTTGTAAAGGTAGCCATAGTCGAGTGTATTGATAAGAGTATCGATATAAACAGTATCATTAAGGTCGGTTGTGGGTATTGAAGCTATGAAGCTGAAGTCGTCGCCTGCAACACCCTGAGCCCTGGAGATAACGTACTCATAGGGACCGGAAGCTCCCGGTATGGTGTCGAGTCTGTCGGGTTTTTTCCACGCCAGGTAGATAGATCCGTTCTCCGGATGTGTATTCCTGACACTCACATTACGTATTACGGGGATTCCTGAGATAAGTGTGGAAGTCAGTTCGTTGGATGATTTACTTTCTGTGCCGTTGGGGTAAACAGCAACTATCCTGTATGTATATTCTTCACCGAAGTCGAGGCCCAGTCCGTTATTGGTGTCAGTAAATTCAACTGTCGAGCTTCCGGCAGCATAACCAACTTTAATGAACCCGGCTGAGGCAGGAACGCCCGAGGTACAGGAGTCAGGGTCAAATGTCGAGGCTCCTATCCTCCTGTATATTGCAAATCCCGCTATAACATCTGTGCCATATGGCTCCCATGTAAGTCTGATGAACTTACCCTCGGGAACAGCCGTAAGGAGTTCCGGAGACGGTCCAAGTACTTTAATGGTCATATTGTCAATGTCGGAGAGCTTAAGTTCCTCATTGTCATCATCAGCTTTGATAATAATGTTGTAAGGCTGGTTTCTGACGGTTTCATGGCAGGGAGTCCAGATTAGACGTGCAGTAGAAGAGCCCGGTACCGAATCAATACCGCTGAAGAGGGCCGGACATTGTGATATTCCGAAGATACCTGAAGTAGCCCTGAGAGATATCCTGTCATTGTTTTCGTCGGTGGCACTTACAGTGAAGTCTACAGTCTCCCCTACCTCAACGCACAAGCTGTTAAGAGGACCGTTCACAGGTGGTTTATTGCTGGTCACAAAAACTTCGATCTGCATATCACGGACAACGCTGCCGATCTTTTTCCCGTTCCTCCATTCCTGTATTTCCATCGCGACATTGTAAATCCCCGTATCGGCAGGGGTATCCCATATTAGATCTCCTGTAATAGGGTCAACAGTAATAGAGCGCGTAGCCGGGGGGAGAGTGTAGTTTTCAATCGGTTTGCCATCTTCACGGGTACAGGTCGTCAGGGCATAAGAAAGTGAATCGCCGTCGGGATCATAAGCCGCCGGGTTATGTATAAAAACATATCCGAGGGCAGCCTTGTCGTAAGGCGGGTTAAGAAGAACCGGTGTATTGTTAAAGCCCATTGAAGGGTTTACCGTAAGTGTTGTGGCAATTGAAAAAACCACATTCACTGAATTTGGAATGTTCTTCACACCGTAATTCCTGTTGGGATCCTGAACAACAATTTTATAGACACCAGGGCCGGGAAATGTATGGGTAACTACATAAATGTTCCTCTGGTAGTAATTGGGCAGTACCACTTTACTTATCCGTGGCGCTATTGACATCGAATTGTCGCCCCAGTCAACATCGAGCTGGTCTCTGTCAGCAAGGCTTAAGGTATAGGTAAAGGTTGTAATTGTTATCTCATAAGTCAGGGCAGAAAGCTGTTTATAGGTTATCTCACCTGCCCTGTTATGAGTGGCGGTGACTAAAACAGCATTTACGCTGAACAGAAATAATGCCAGAATTTTTTTCATTTCAAATCAAGCAGTTACTGCTTACTACTAATAATGAAGGTTTGTTCCGTAACCCCGGTTGTCAGTTTCACACCTTCTTCAAAATCACCAGACCTTACAATCAGCATATTAGACTGATCATTATATAAACCGGTCATAATGAGGTTTCTTACTTTAATGATTTCGGGCCTTTTCCTCGTTCGGTAGAGAAAGTTAAGACTTAATTCATTATCGGTAAGCTTCGATTTTAATAACTCCCCTTCCAGCTCATTATTGTTTACAATGATAGTAACTTTCCTGTTAATATAATTGTTCAACATATCTCCGGGTAAAAGCCTGTCAGGTGAATATTTCATAACAGTATCATTGTTACTGTCAAAAAGCTGATAATCGAGTAAAAAATCATCATAGTACATTCTTACGAAAACTTTCAGAGAATCAGTACCGTTAACGTAATCAATGCTCGTCATTGTAACATGAACGGGATGAAGAACCAGGCATATGGCAAGACTAAGGGTTTTAATCATTTTTTAAGGTTCCCGGACTACTCAGAGCATCAAAAATCGGACCAATCAGCTATCTTCCTTTATTGAAATACGGTCATTCAGATATTGTACCGTTCCCACTTCAATGAAAGAGAATCCAAGCCTCCCTGAAAAGTTCCCTGCTAGTACCACAACAATATCGTCAGCCTTAAGATCGTGGGTTTTGGTTAGATTCTGCAGGGCAATATGGATGAATTCATCGACAGAATTTCGTTTTTCCTGAAAACTCGGGTAAACACCATAGGAAAGAGCCAGTTCTCTCATTGTCCGCGCTGAATAGCATTGAGCAAGCACCAGATTAGAGCCCCGGTAAGAAGCCATATCCCTTATTGTCCGGCCTGCAACTGTATCAGCAATAATGGCCTTAGCATGAACCCTTACGGATGTCTTCACAGCAACCTTGGCAAGGTAAGCTGAAATCTCTCCTGTAACCTCAATGTAAGGTGTTTCAATGAATTTCTCTTTGTTACGTTCCACTTCCATTGCCACCCTGGTCATAGTTTTAACAGCTTCGACCGGGTATTTTCCGCAGGCTGTTTCTCCGCTCAGCATCAGGGCGTCGGTGTGTGAATAAATTGCACTTGCTATGTCGCTTACCTCTGCCCTTGTGGGACGCGAATTCTCTATCATCGAATGGAGCATCTGCGTTGCCACTATAACAGGTTTTCTGCAATAAAGGCAACGTGAAATGATCATTTTCTGAATCCCGGGCACCTTTTCGTACGGGATTTCAATGGCCAGGTCGCCCCTGGCAACCATTATACCATACACAACCTCAAGTATTTCGACAAGATTTTCAACCCCTTCCTGGTTCTCGATTTTGGCGATAATCTTAATATCGCTTTTGTATTTATCAAGTTCAGCCTGAACATCAAGAACATCCTGTTTTGACCTTACAAAAGAATGGGCGATGAAATCAACTTCTTTTTCTGCTGCCATCTTAAGGAAGGCTTTGTCCCTTTCCGTTACAGATGGAAGAGGTATCCTGACACCCGGAATGTTCACACTTTTTCTCGATCCTATTATTCCCTCGCTGTCGGCCCTGCAGTATAGTGATTTCCCTTCTTTTCTTATCACCCTTAACTCCACATCGCCATCATCGATCATAATCACGGATCCCAGCGGCACCACCTCCGAAAAACCGGCAAGTGAAACACAAATATTTTCCGGTGTCGATTTTGTTCCCGGATCACCGGTCATCCTGTAAATATTTCCAATGACTACTTTGACAGGATCATCTGAAACCGTTGTTCTGATTTCGGGTCCCTTCGTATCGATCAGTATAGCTATTTTTTCGGATACCTGCCTGACATTATCGATGATCCTGATGGCTGCAGGTATATCGAGGTGTGCCGAATTTATCCTGACAACATCCATTCCTGCTTCATATAGCTGACGGATAAAATCAGGATCACTGTTTTTGTCTGAGATCGTCGCAACGATCTTTGTTCTCTTCCTTACCATTTGTGTGAAAAAATTACCTGTATATTTCCCTTAGGGCTTCCACCGCCAGCCTGTAACTATCTAGTCCGAAGCCTGCAATCGATCCCTTGCAACTGCCAGCTATCAGACTTGTATGACGGAACTGTTCCCTTGCCGCCGTGTTCGTTATATGTACTTCCACCACGGGAGCTTTAACTGAAGCTATGGCATCGGCGATGGCAACCGAAGTGTGAGTATACCCGCCTGCATTCAAAATAATTCCGTCGCAGCTAAATCCTGTCTGGTGAAGCATGTTTATCAGCTCACCCTCCACATTAGACTGAAAATAGTCAAATCGGATATCCGGAAACAACACTTTCAGGCTTTCCAGATAATCCTCAAAACCTGTGTTCCCATACTTTTCCGGTTCGCGTGATCCCAGAAGGTTCAGGTTAGGTCCGTTGATAATGCTGATCCTCATTTCAGGCAGATTGATTCAAATGGTAAAAATAGACAAAAAATCTTATCGGTAATGGCTCCGGAAGCATTAGGTTTGTTTACTTTGTAATTTGGTTATGCATGGTGGCATAATGCAACCTGACAACCACTGGCAAACCCGCTTTTTATGCTGAGTCACCTGTTTAATTAAGGTTTGATATGCTCTCGTGGAGACAATCTATAAAGGATTTCGGAAACTACCTGCGGCTTGAGAAATCGTTGTCGGAGAACAGCATTTCAGCCTATTGCGACGATGTTCGTAAGCTGGAAAAACACTTTTCAGTTATCCCCGGCCATGCAGGTCCGCTGACTGTCACTTACGCCGGGCTGAGAGACTTTCTTGCCAGTCCGGGTCTCGAAAACCAGAGTCCGCGCACCCAGGCCAGGATGATCTCAGGGATAAGGGCTTTTTACAGGTTTCTGATCATTGAAGGAGAGATCCGGGAGAATCCTGCGTCACTGCTTGAGTCGCCGAAACTTGGACTAAAACTTCCCGAGGTACTTTCAACGGAAGAAATCGATAACATGATCCGTCAGATAGACCTGAGCAAAGCCGAGGGTCACCGTAACAAGGCCATAATTGAGACCCTTTACGGTTGCGGGTTGCGGGTCTCCGAGCTTGTGACCCTGAGGATGACCGACATCCATACCGGTGAGGGATTTGTGACAGTGACGGGCAAAGGGAACAAGCAGCGACTGGTTCCTATCAGCGACAAGGCTCTGAAGGAAATTGATAATTACAGGCATTACAGGAACCTGTTACCGCTCATTTACGACACCAACATTATGTTCCTCAACCGCCGCGGGAAAAAGCTGACAAGGGCGATGATATTCACCATTGTTAAGGACCTGGCTGCCAGAGCCGGAATAAAAAAGAAGATAAGTCCGCATACCTTCCGGCACTCCTTTGCCACCCACCTTATCGAAGGAGGAGCAGACCTCAGGGCTGTGCAGGATATGCTCGGTCATGAGTCGATCCTGACAACGGAAATATATACACATATCGACCGTACATTTCTGCGCGACACCCTCATTATGTTCCATCCCAGAGCATGATACCCGATGCTTTTGACTCTTTCAGAAATCAAATTTTAATATTAACTTTGCGACCTGTTTTTAAAAACAAATAATTAATTATCTAAACAATAACATTATGTCAACTATCAAAAGAGTTTATTCCTTTGGAAACAAGACTGCTGACGGCAGGGCCGACATGAAGAATCTTCTCGGAGGCAAAGGTGCCAACCTTGCAGAAATGTGCCTTCTCGGACTACCTGTGCCTGCAGGTTTTACCATTACAACTGAAGCCTGCACGGAATATTATGAAAACAACCACACTCTTCATGCCGATCTCATGCCTGAAGTATGGGAAGCCATGAAGAAGACGGAAGAGACAATGAATATGAAGTATGGCGATCCTGAGAATGCTCTTCTCGTTTCATGCCGCTCCGGCGCACGTAAGTCTATGCCGGGGATGATGGACACTGTTCTGAACATTGGTCTGTGCAGTTCCACAATACCGGGATTCCTCAAAAAAACCGGCAATCCCCGTTTTGTATGGGATTCATACCGCAGACTCATTATGATGTATGCTGATGTGGTAATGGAAAAGGCTGAAGGAATAGAACTCGGAGAAGGAAAAGGCATACGTAAGCAACTCGACGAAATGCTTGATGCTTTCAAACACAGCAAAGGATATAATTCTGATACTGAGATCACTGCCGACGAGCTTAAATTCCTTTCAGAGGAATTCAAGAAGAAGGTCAATGAAGTGCTTGGCAAACCTTTCCCCGACGATGCCAGGGAACAGCTCGAAGGAAGTATCAAGGCTGTTTTCAAGAGCTGGAACGGGAAAAAAGCTGTTTCCTACAGGCGCATTGAAGGTATTCCCGACGACTGGGGCACTGCTGTCAACGTACAGGCTATGGTATTCGGCAATATGGGCGACAGTTCCGCAACAGGAGTTGCTTTCACACGTAATCCGGCAACAGGAGAAAATCTCTTCTACGGAGAATGGCTTGTAAATGCACAGGGTGAAGATGTTGTTGCAGGTATACGCACACCGAGCCCTCTGAACAACGAAACAAAAAACGAACAGAATAAACATCTGTCAAGCATGGAAGAGGCTATGTCGCAGACATATAAAGAATTATGTGACATCAGGGAGATCCTTGAAAAATCTTTCCACGACATGCTCGATATCGAGTTTACAATACAGGAAGGTGTACTATACATGCTCCAGTGCCGTGCAGGTAAAAGAACAGGAACGGCAGCTCTTAACATGGCTATGGATATGCTCCATGAAAAACTTATCGATGAGAAAACTGCTGTTCTGAGGGTTGACCCTGTACAGCTCGACGAGCTGCTTCACCCGATTTGTGACCCCGATGAAGAGAAAAAGGTCAGTCCACTTGTAAAAGGTCTGCCCGCCGGACCCGGTGCCGCAGTAGGAAAAGTGGTTTTCACAGCTGAAGATGCGGTAATATGGAACCGCAAAGGTGAAAAGGTGATCCTTCTTCGTGAAGAAACAAACCCTGAGGATGTTGAAGGCATGCGCGCAGCAGAAGGTATATTAACTGCCCGCGGAGGGATGACATCCCACGCTGCACTCGTTGCCCGCGGCTGGGGTAAATGCTGTATAGTGGGAGCCGGAGGCATTCATGTTGACGCCGCTTCAAAAACAGCAAAAATTGCATCTTCCAATACCGTTATTAAGGAAGGGGATACACTCACTCTTAACGGAACAAAAGGAAATGTATATCAGGGAGCTGTTCCTCTTATGGATGCATCAGAAAATCCGAGGTTTAAGGAATATATGACACTCGTTGACAAATACCGTACCATGGGAGTCCGGACAAATGCCGACACACCCGACGACGCAAAAGTAGCACGTGATTTCGGAGCCGAAGGAATTGGTCTTTTCCGCACAGAGCACATGTTCTATGGCAAAGGTTCGGAACAGCCTCTTTTCCTTCTCCGCAAAATGATACTAAGTGCAAATGTAAATGAACGCAGGAACGCACTTAACGATCTATTTGCATTCGTTAAAAAGGATATGAAATCAACTCTGGAAGCAATGGACGGATTGCCTGTCACCTTCAGGCTCCTTGATCCTCCTCTTCACGAATTTGTCCCCCAGAGCGCCGAAAAACAGGCAGAGCTTGCTCAGGCACTGGGAATACAAAAAGAAGATGTTGCAAAACGCGGCGAAGCACTGCACGAATCAAACCCGATGATGGGACATCGAGGAGTACGCCTTGGAGTAACCTACCCCGAAGTAACAGAAATGCAGGTAAGAGCAATGTTTGAGGCTACCATGGAACTGATCAGAGAAGGCAGGAAACCGCATCCCGAGCTTATGGTTCCCGTAACATGCGATGTATCGGAGCTCGATGTAACAAAAAAAGTCGTCGATAAAGTATATGCAGAAGTATGCACCAAATTCGGCGTCGACAAAATAGATTACAAGTACGGTACCATGATCGAGATCCCGAGAGCAACTCTCCTGGCGGATCGCATGGCCAAAACCGCAGAATTTTTCTCATTCGGGACAAACGACCTCACTCAGATGACTTTCGGATTCAGCCGCGACGACATCGGAGGTTTCCTTCATGATTATCTCGACAAGAAGATGCTGGCTGCCGATCCCTTCCAGACTATCGACCAGGATGGTGTAGGTCAGCTCATTACAATGTCGGTTAACAAAGGTAGAGCTACAAGGCCTGATCTGAAGATAGGTATATGCGGCGAGCAGGGTGGTGATCCTGCATCCGTGGAATTCTGCTTCAAAAACGGGCTTACATATGTCAGCTGTTCTCCATTCAGGGTTCCTATAGCCAGGCTGGCAGCAGCACAGGCTGCTATTAAGCACGGGAAATAGATCCTGACAGCTGAAACAAGACTGAGGCTGTTTCCGACGAGATCTTTTACAGACAGGAAACAGCCTCTTTTTTTTTATATGCCCTTCAGGGCCCCTGAATTGATATTTTCGCTACATTTCGGATTACTTCACAACCAATCAATTTTAACCCTACATGATCAAACCTGAAGACCTGACGGAATACGGGATAGAAAATGTTATAGAAATCATTTACAACCCTGATTACAACACACTTTTTGCCGAGGAGACGATACCAGGACTGGATAAATCAGAAAGAGGTGTGATTACAAAAAACGGAGCCGTTGCCGTTGATACCGGAGTTTTTACAGGAAGATCTCCAAAAGATAAATATATAGTCCTCGACGACAAAACACGCGATACTGTATGGTGGAAATCAGAAAAAGCCAAAGTGTCAGACAACAAGCCAATTACACAGGAAGTATGGGAACACTGTAAAAAAATCGCTGCCAGGCAGCTTACAGGAAAAAGGCTGTTCGTTGTAGATTGTTTCTGCGGTGCCAACGAAAATTCGAGGCTGTCGGTGCGCTTCATCACCGAAGTGGCATGGCAGGCACATTTCGTAAAAAACATGTTCATCAGACCATCAGAGAAGGAACTGTCGGAGTTTAAAGCCGGGTTCGTGGTACTTATGGCTTCAAAAGCTGTTAATCCCGACTGGCAAAAACAGGGACTTCATTCCGAAAATTTCGTCTTCTTCAACCTTAGCGAAAACATGGCTGCCATAGGCGGAACATGGTATGGCGGAGAAATGAAGAAAGGCATCTTCTCGGTTATGAATTACTACCTGCCTCTCAGAGGAATAGCTGCAATGCACTGCTCTGCGAATGTGGGTAAAAATGATGATGTGGCTATATTCTTCGGACTGTCAGGGACAGGGAAAACCACTCTTTCAACAGATCCTGACAGAGCCCTTATCGGCGATGATGAACATGGTTGGGATGATGATGGAGTATTTAACTTTGAAGGGGGGTGTTATGCAAAGTGCATTAAGCTAAGCCGGGAAAATGAACCTGATATTTACAATGCTATACGCAGAGATGCACTGCTCGAGAACCTGGTAGTGCGTTCTGACGGGTCGATAGACTTCGACAACGACTCGAAGACTGAAAACACAAGGGTTTCCTATCCCATTTACCATATTGAAAATATCGTCAAACCCGTATCAAGGGCAGGACATGCATCTAAAGTCATCTTTCTTTCAGCCGACACCTTCGGAGTGCTTCCTCCCGTGAGCCGGCTTACCGAAGAACAGTGCAAATATTATTTCCTTAGCGGGTACACGGCAAAAGTGGCAGGAACAGAAAGAGGTATAATAGAACCTATCCCATCTTTCTCTGCATGCTTCGGTGCTGCATTTCTCCTGGTAGACCCCATCATTTATGCAAACGAGCTAGCCAGAAAGATGAAAATCCATAATGCTGAAGCCTGGCTAGTGAATACGGGCTGGATAAACGGGCCTTACGGTACAGGACACAGGATCGACCTTCCTTCAACAAGGAAGATAATAAATGCTATCCTCGACGGATCGATAAATGAAAATGAATTTGTTAAACTGCCCGTCTTCAACCTTAGTATACCTGTCAGCATGAGTGGTGTTGACGATAAGATACTTGACCCGGCAAATGGCTGGGAGTCCAGAACAAGATGGCACATAGCTGCTTCCGACCTCGCATTGAAGTTCATAAATAATTTCAGCAAATTCACTTCCAATCCCGAAACAGCTGCTCTTGCTGAACATGGTCCGGGCCTGGCATAATTACAGTTGTTTTTATTACATGTCAATTGGAGTACATTTGTATATTTGCGGTCAAATTTGATGCGAAATGGATATTTTTCTATCTGTAACTGCAGTCATCCTTGCCTATCTGCTCGGCTCGGTCCCAACGGCTGTATGGGCCGGAAAAATGCTTCATGGCATAGATGTAAGAGAACACGGTAGTGGCAATGCCGGGGCAGCCAATGCCGTAAGGGTACTCGGGTGGAAAACTGGTATCCCTGTACTGCTTACAGATATGTTCAAAGGATGGCTGGCTGCAATGCTTCCTGTATTCTTTAAAATTTCCGATGCAGGCACAGCAAGTCTGATAAACCTTCAGATAATGACCGGAGTGGTAGCTGTTATCGGTCACATATTTCCGGTGTTTGCCGGTTTAAGAGGCGGAAAAGGGGTTGCAACGGTTTTCGGAGTACTACTGGCCCTGCATCCACTTCTGACATTAAGCTGCCTTGTTGTCTTCCTGATAGTTCTGGGCCTGACACGAATCATTTCGCTCGCATCCATGTCGGCAGGTATTGCCTTTCCTGTACTGCTTTTCACCCTTTTTAACACTCCATCGCTGATCTTCAGGATTTTTTCCGTTCTAGTAGCTGTGATCCTGCTGGTAACACATCGCAATAATATTAAAAGACTGATCAGAGGTGAAGAAAAAAAATTCTTCGGGAAGAAGGAATAATCTTCTGCCGGTCGCTGATAAATTAACTGTGTGAATTACCGGCTTCGGGCTTCCTCAAACTTATCCGGATTCTAAAATTGTTCAAGTATCTGTATCCTCTTTTGTATCGGGGGGTGAGTTGCAAATAGCCCTGAAAATGAGAAAGAAGAGTTTTTTACTTCATTTCTGGGGTTCTCAATGAACATCTGTGCCACATCATTTCTCTTAACAGCTTCAATAGCAGGGTCTCCTGAAATCTTTCTCAGCGCCGACGCCAGTGCAAGCGGATTTCTTGTCAGCTCTGCCGATCCTGCATCTGCCATATATTCGCGTTTCCTCGACAGGGCAAACCTGAACAGTGAAGCGACCAGATAACCTACCAGCGCGAGAACAAGTGCTACAATCACGGCTATTCCGGTACCGCCTTTTTTGCCACCGCGTGAGAGACTGCCAAAACGCATCGACCGGAAAAGGGTTTCTGAGATAAAAGCAAAAATCCCGACAAACACAACGGATATTATCAATAATCGTACATCACGGTTCCTGATATGAGTTAGCTCGTGGGCAATAACAGCTTCAAGTTCCTGATCATTAAGCTTATCTATGATCCCACGTGAAAGTGAAACGGTATAGGTTTTATTATTTATCCCGCTGGCAAATGCATTGAGTGAATCATCCTCTATGATGTTCACCTTCGGCATAGGCATACCTCTTGAGATACACAGATTTTCAACAAGGTTGTAAATTCTTTTGTTTTCCTTTCTCTCAAGCGGCTTTGAGCCCGTTGCCCTGCTGATCATGAAAGAATGGGTTGACCATGCTATCAGGAACCAGACTGTCACTGCTGCCAGTATCCATGGGATTGTTCTTATGAACCCGGAATTGACCCCCGTCAAGAAGGGAAGATTTTCTCGGTCTTCAATCGCAAAGTAGTTCGTCTGAAAAAAGTTTGTAAGGAAAAAAAAGAGCCATGTGAGTGCGACGATAACCACAGGAAACATCAGGAGGATCAGCACTGAATTTGTGTTGTTCCTCCTGATCTGGCTCTGAAGACCGAAATAAGCCATATTACTGGAATGATATCTTTGGCGGTTCCTGTATTGTTGTTCTCTGTTCGCCAAGGTCGAACATCGGTTCACGCCTGAAGCTGAAGAGTGAGGCTACAATATTCGACGGGAAGACCTCGGTTGCAACATTAAGTTCCTTCGTTGCAGAGTTAAAGAAACGACGGGCTGCTGCAATCTTATTCTCAATATCCGATATCTCATTCTGAAGGTCAAGGAAATTCTGACTGGCCTTAAGATCGGGATAGGCTTCAACTGCCACCCTAAGCCCATCCAGAGCTGATGTGAGCCTCTGTTCAGCCACGATTTTCTCATTTATGGTGCCGGCTTTCATGGCAGCAGCCCTGGCTTCGGTAATTTCGGTAAGAACAGCACGCTCATGCTGCATATAACCTTTAACAGCTTCCACGAGCTGAGGTATCATGTCATGCCTTTGTCTCAGCTGAACATCCACATCGGCAAAAGCCTGTTCACGGTTATTCCTGAGCTTTACGAGACGGTTGTACAGGGAAATTACCCAAAAAATAAGGAGCACGATGACCCCCAGAAAAATTAATAATATTGGCATTGGTGAGAATTTAAATGATTTGACAAATTATGCTTCATAAAGGTATAAAAAATAAAGATAGCAAATTTTGCTATCTTCGCCAACGAAAAACACAGTTACTGAACTATTGTTATGTCACTGATCGACGGTAAAGCTCTGCTTGATTTAATCTCCAAAAGGCAGAGCGACAGAAAATACAGCTCCTCCCCTGTTGAACAGGATAAAATTGAAAGGATAACAGAGGCAGGTCGTCTTGCTCCATCAGCATGCAACGGTCAGCCATGGAAGTTCATTGTGGTCAACGAAACCGGATTAGTGAAAAAAGTTGCAGCGGCTGCAGGAGCCAAAATACTTAAAATGAACATGTTCGTTGATCAGGCTCCGGTTCTGATAGTAGTGGTAAGGGAAAAAACCAATCTTTCGTCCGGTATGGGAGGACTTGTCAAATCAAAGGACTATTCCCTGATCGACATTGGTCTTGCCGTCGCAAACATCTGTCTGCAGGCTGAAGCTGAAGGACTTGGATCGTGCATAATTGGATGGTTCGATGAAAAGGAAGTGAAAAATATCCTGGGCATACCACGTTCCAGGAGGGTTGAGCTGATGATAACAATAGGTTATCCGGATACCATGCAGCGCCTTAAGACCCGCAAACCGAAGGATGATACTGTAAGCTATAACAGATACTGAAGCTTACTCCGCATCACTTCAGCCGGCCGAGTGCCTCTTTTATTCTCCCTGCAGCTTCCACAAGCAATTCATCGGAAGTGGCGTATGAAATCCTTATACAGTCGGGGGCTCCGAAGGCATCTCCTCCAACAACAGCCACCTGTGCCTTATCCAGAAGATAAAGCGCAAGTTCTCCTGAGTCTTTTATCTTTACTTCCCCGTCGGATTTGCCAAAGAAACTGCTGATATCTGGCATCACGTAAAAAGCTCCGTCGGGGACCCTTACTTTCATCCCCCTGATCTCCTTAAGCAGCTTACAAATTATGTCGCGCCTGCGAAGAAAAGCATACCTCATCTTTTCTCTTGAACCATCATTTCCGGTAAGTGCCGCAAGGGCAGCCCTTTGGGCTATTGAGCAAACACCTGAGGTAAACTGCCCCTGAAGTTTGTCTACCGCCTTTGCCAGCCAGAGCGGAGCTCCAAGATATCCTATCCTCCACCCGGTCATGGCATAAGCCTTCGATACACCGTTGATCGTTATGACCCGGTCGTATATGAAATCGAAAGATGCCATACTAACATGTTCACCACGAAACAATATATGCTCGTAAATCTCATCTGAAATGATATAAACACCTTTATATTTGCTTACAACATCAGCCAGTTCCTTTATCTCCTCACCCGAATATGCCATACCGGTGGGATTGGAAGGAGAATTGAAAATTACGAGCCTCGTTTTTGGAGTTATAACAACATCGAGTTGTTCAGGGGTTACCTTGAAGTTGTTGTCGAGCGTAGTCTGGATAATTACAGGCTTGCCTCCCGCAAGAATTACCTGGTCGTAATAGCTTACCCAGTAAGGTGCAAGGAGGATCACCTCTTCGCCCGGATTAACAAGCGACAGGATAACATTGATAATGGAGTGTTTTCCTCCGGCTGAAACAACTATCTGTTCCGGAGTATATATTAATCCGTTCTCATTCCTGAACTTTGCTGAGATGGCTTCCCTCAGATCGTTATATCCGGGTACAGGCGGATATTTTGAAAAATTCGCGTCGACAGCCTTTTTTGCAGCTTCCTTTATATAATCGGGAGTATTGAAGTCAGGTTCTCCAAGACTCAGGCTTATCACATCTATACCTTTGGCCTTTAATTCACGGCTTTTCTGTGCCATTGCCAGCGTCTGGCTCACTGACAGCGATCGGATACGGTCTGAAAGATGTTCCATAAACAGTAATTTGTGATTTTTGGATTAAAGTTACCGGTTTGAAGTTTAATGTTGAAAGTTATAAGCTAAATTTGATAATAAAAAGATAAGTTTGTCCAATGTTAATAATTTGAGCATAAATGGAAGCATTCTACGATATTCTTAAGATAAGCATCCCTGCTCTGATCGTCTTTTTCACAGCATGGTTTGTTATGAGAGGGATGATTAAAAATGATCAGGCCAGGCGAAGGCAGGACCTTATACTGCAGGGCAGCAGAACCGTTACTCCAATAAAGCTGCAGGCTTATGAAAGGATAGTCCTTTTCCTTGAAAGGATATCACTGGAATCACTCCTTGTGAGAGTCAACACCTCAGGGATGACGGCAGCACAGCTTCACTCAGCACTGCTCTCAGCAATCAGAAGTGAGTTTGAACATAATCTCTCGCAACAGATCTACATGAGCCCACAGGCATGGGAAGTTGTCAGAAATGCAAGATCCAATACGATCAAGATCATAAACTCCGAATACGAAAAAAAACCAGTCCCATCAACAGGACTGGAATTCAGCCAGAGGCTTCTGGAAGCAGTGATGGCCCTGGATAAGGAACCAACACGCGCCGCTATCGATTATATCAAGGGCGAAGTTGCAAGGATGATATAGCAATCGTGCAATCGTGCTATCGGTTGCCTGTTATGATATTATTTCCTTCTTTCAAGATCGCATGATTGCATGATTGCATGATCGCAAGATATTCACAAAAGATCCACGCTTCTCTTCACAAAAGTCGCCAGTTCTTCTCCCTTAAGCATATTATTGGCCAGAAGGGCAAGGTCAACGAGTTGTTTGACTTTCTTATTCTCCGTACCGTAAGCTTCAAGCATCGATCTCCGGGCATCTTCAGCATCCCTCAGGTCTTTTCTAAGTTTCTCCAGATCATCCTTTTCAACCTGTGGTATCTCTTCAGGTTTTCTTTTACCCTGTTCCTTCTCCATGAACTCCACCTCTTCTTTCAATTTTTTATTATTAGCCTCATTATCTGATAGTTTATCTCCAAGTTCAGTCCTGAGGTCTTCATTTATTTTAACAACGAGAGGATGGTTCGGATTTACGACGAGGTTGTAGCTGTCGGGCATTTCTCCATAGAAGTTCATTCCTCCGCCCAGTGCCGACATATCTTTCATTCGACGCATGAATTCCGACTGAGTAACAATCACCGGAGCTTCATTCTCGTCGAGCGTTTCTACCACCACATTAAAAATCTCTTTTGCTTTTGACTTCACGTTGAACAGACTTCTGAGATCGTTCTTTTCTGTTTCTGAGAGTTTTGATTCTTTATTTTCATCTTTCTGAATAAGCTTCTCGATGACATCGGAATCGACTCTTACAAACCTAGAATCCTTAAACTTCGTCTCGAGAAAATTGATAAGATGAACATCCAGTTGCCCGTCAAGGTGAAGCACGTCATATCCTTTGGCCCTGGCTTTCTCGATATAGGCATACTGGTCGGTTTTATTGGTCGAATACAGGTAAACTAAAGTTTTGTTACTGTCAGTCTGGTTCTCCTTTATCAGTTTTTCATATTCTTCGTATGTGAAGTATTTGTCATCGGTATTTTTGAAGAGAGCGAACTTTGAAGCTTTTTCATAGAATTTTTCTTCCGTGATCATACCATAATCGATAAAGAGCTTGAGGTTGTCCCATTTCTTTTCAAATTCGGCACGGTCTTTTTTAAACAACTCGTTCAGCCTGTCTGCAACCTTCTTTGTTATATGTGCTGATATCTTCTTTACGTTCGAGTCGCTCTGCAGGTAGCTCCTTGAAACATTCAGCGGTATGTCGGGAGAATCGAGGACTCCGTGAAGGAGCGTGAGGAATTCGGGTACTATACCTTCAACTGAATCGGTTACAAAAACCTGGTTGCAATAGAGCTGTATCTTGTTCTTCTGTATCTCAATGTTGTTTTTGATCCTTGGGAAATAAAGTATCCCTGTAAGCTTGAAAGGATAATCTACATTGAGATGTATGTTGAACAGCGGCTCCTCTCCTGCAGGATACAACTCACGGTAGAATTTACTGTAATCTTCATCTTTCAGTTCCGAAGGTTTGATGGTCCAGGCCGGCTTTGTATTATTGATTATCTTGTCTTTTCCGGTATCGACATATTTGCCGTCCTTCCATTCCTGTTCCTTCCCGAAGGCGATCTCTACCGGTAAGAACTTACAGTATTTATTGAGCAACTGTTCTATTTTCGATTCTTCAAGGAATTCTTTGGAATCCTTGTCTATATGGAGGATCACATCCGTCCCCCGGCTCTCTCTTTCAGTTTCGTCGATAGTAAATTCAGGGCTGCCGTCGCAGGTCCATTTCACCGGTGAGGCATTTTCCTTCCACGATCTGGTGATGACTTCCACTTTGTCGGAAACCATAAAAGACGAATAAAAGCCAAGTCCGAAATGACCGATTATTGAATTGATCTGGTCCTTGTATTTGTCCAGGAACTCATTGGCACTCGAAAAAGCAATCTGATTCAGGTATTTATCGAGCTCCTCCGGTGTCATACCCACGCCACTGTCGGACACTTTTATGGTTTTCTTTTTTTTGTCGACTGACACCCTGATTGTCAGGTCTCCCATCTCGCCTTTCATCTCACCGGCCGATGCCAGGGCCTTCAGTTTCTGTGTGGCATCAACGGCATTTGAAATCAATTCTCTCAGAAAGATCTCATGATCAGAATAAAGGAACTTCTTTATTATCGGGAAGATGTTCTCGGTTGTTACACCTATTTTTCCGGTTTGCATATCATTAAGTTTTTTGGTTTGACTGTTTTCTGCCCGCTAATGTCAAAAGATATGCCATCAGGAGAAAATATGACAAATAGTCATTAAACCTCTCCTTCTATATCAAACGAAAAGAGCGGAAAGCAGGCCTGTACCTAAAAATATTGTGGAAGCTTTATCCTGGCAACCAGAAACATAAGGATGATGAGGATAAGGAATGCCAGGAGTGCATACAATGACAGGATTTTTCTTTTTCTGAAGATGGCTATATTCCTTTCGCTGATAAGGCGTTTCACGTTGTTGTGGATGCGCAGTACAGCATTTGAATTCCGGGGAATGTATGCATCGATATTAAAAACTACAGTTTTTCTTAACCCGTCCAGTTTGTCCTGATGTACCAGCAGAATGATACCGGTGTTCGTATCCGCCTTTTTTATTTCGACTGTCATTTCAGCTATTTTATCATACTGGCCGGCAGAGTCAGGGACTCCGATAATAGCCACCCTGCATGATCTGCTGTCTCTTTCCTTTCTGACATTTTCGAGGAAGTCGCCGGGATTGTGATATGATTCCACCACATAGCGTTCGCTGTCTGAAAACCTCTTCTTAACCTCATCAGTGAAACTGCGGTGGTCGTCATAACAGAATATGTACGTCATTTTTATTCCTGCCATAAACAGATAGTTTTAGAGCCTTTTATTTTTCGGGTTCCGGGCTTCAATCCCTGATCTGAATATCCATTTACCCTTTTTTAAAACATACCCATCGAACAATATCCCTTCCGCTCCCCTGAAATCGGTCGCGGATTCATCTCCCTGCGCAAACAAGGCAAGCTGATCAAAAACAATGAGGTTACGGGAAATGAATCTCAATGAAACGACACTCTCGGAAGAATATTCAAGCACTTCCCTGTAATTCCTGTTTTTGTCTTTTATAAAAATATCATCTCCGAAAGATAACTTTCCTTCGCTGTTGAAATGAAGCACATCAATTATTTTTCTTGAATCCCTGTCTCCGAAATCGTAACCCAGAAGGATAAAGTCTTTTTTGAAGGGCTGGATAGCATAATAAAGGGCGCCATACCAATCTTCGGACTGATACCGGCGGTCTGTCCTGGCTGCTTCCTCCCGGTGTTCACCTTCCAGAAAATATCTATCGTTTGATCCTCCTTTTTTTCCTTTTCTGATAAGGTAGCAGAAATATTTATTTGAGCCGTCGCGAAGCATGAGGTTCCAGGTGAGTATCCTGATTTCCGATCCCGGAGAAGCAATCTGACCCAGAAACCGTATTTCAGGATATTTCTTTTCAAAAACCAGTTCCGACAAAGTAAATTCATCAATAAGCAGCCGGATGGAATCGTTAAGCCTTATTTTTTCCTCATCGTCAGATGTCAGTAATATTCTGCCATAGAGGTCGTTAAGTCTGTGCTGAAAGCCGGCCGGCTGGCCTGAACTATTCAGTACATTAAAGAATATTAGAATGATAGAAAAAGTATAAATATTAAGTTTCATTATTCCCTGGCATTCATTTGTGTTTCATCGATCAGTGATAATAACCTGCTGCAGGCTTCTTTTATTTCATCATCTGAAATAATAAGTGGCGGAGCTATCCTGAATGAATCATTGCAGAACAGGAAATAATCGAGTATAAGTCCGTGACGCGGGGCATTTGCAACAATATAACTGACATGGGCAGGTTTTTCCATCTTAACCGCAAGCAGAAGTCCTTCTCCCCTTATTTGTGTGACAAGATCATGCTTTAACAGTTCTCTGAAGAGTTCTGATTTGTGTGAGGCCGATTCTGTCAGGCCTTCTCCCAGGATGACCTCCAGGGAGGCAAGACCGGCGGCGCAGCACACCGGATGTCCTCCGAAAGTGGTAATATGACCCAGCTGGGGATCTTTTACCAGCGATGACATGATTGCACGTGAAGAAATAAATGCCCCCAGGGGCATACCTCCTCCAAGTGCTTTTGCCAGGACCAGGATATCGGGGACTACTCCTGTTTTCTCAAAGGCAAAAAGTGAACCTGTACGGCCGAATGCTGTCTGCACCTCATCAAAGATCAGCATAGCTCCTTTTTCCGTACACTTCTTTCTGAGAGTTTCAAGGAATCCCGGTTCGGGGAGAATTACTCCGGCCTCGGCCTGAACAGGTTCCAGGATAACACAGGCAGTCTGGTCGTCGATGAGTGAGGCAGAATCAGGATCGTTGAAATCTGCCTGAATGGTGTCGGGGAGCAGAGGTCTGAAATCGTTTTTGTAGAGTTCGCTTCCCTGGATGCTCAGGGCGCCGTGAGTGCTCCCGTGGTATGAGTTGCGGAAGTAAATGAGTTTTGTTCTTCCGGTAAATCTTTTTGCAAGCTTAAGGGCTCCTTCCACCGCTTCACTTCCCGAATTTACAAAATAGACACTCTCCAGTTCGGGAGGAAGGAGCTCAGCCAGACGGGTTGCATATTTTACCTGCGGGCTCTGGATCATCTCTCCGTAAACCATCAGATGCAGGTATGAGTCAATCTGAGCCTTGATTGCCCTGATAACGTCGGGATGTCTGTGTCCGGTATTGCTAACCGAAACACCTGAAATGAGATCGAGATATACGCGGCCTGAGATGTCGTACATCCTTATCCCATCGGCTTTGACTATCTCAAGCATCAGAGGTGCAGTTGACGTCTGCCCGAGATGTTGAAGAAAAAGCTGACGGTTGGTAAGCATTAAAAAATCGGAATTACCTGGCCATCACGTTAATATCGTTCAGGAGATCTTCCCTGAAAGATTTACCCACAGGAATGTTCCTGAGGGTTTTTCCGACGGTAAGTTCAAGGTTGTTCTCCTTGATGGCCTGGATCATACTCTTATTAATAATATAGGAGCGGTGAACCCTTATGAAGACACCTGAAGGAAGCTGGTTCTCGATGGCTTTCATGGTGAAGTGAATGGTGAACTTGTCGTCGGAGGTTACCAGAGTTACATAGTTTTCAAGTGCTTCAATATAAATTATGTCTTTTAGCTTGAGTTTTACCAGCGAGGATCCTTTTTTGATAAATATCTCCTCATCGCCGGTATTGGAAGTTTCTTTTCTGGAATAATATTTTATGGTTTTGTCGATTGCCTTGCAGAACCGTCCATAGGTAACGGGTTTAAGGAGATAGTCGACCACGTTAAAGTCGAAAGCTCTCAGGGCATATCCTTCTCCCGATGTAACAATAATAATGTTTGGAGGGGAATCGAGGCTTTTAATGAAATCGAATCCGTTGAGTTCCGGCATTTCGATGTCGAGTATAATAAGGTCTACATCCTTGCGTTCGGTAATTACATTCCTTGCCTCAATGGAATCGCTGTATGAACCGATCAGGTTCAGTGAGGTGGATTTCATTACATAACCCTCCAGTAACTTGCAGCTTAATTTGTCATCGTCGACGATTATGCAATTCATCCCTCGTGAAATGATCAGGTTAAATCAAACTCAAAAATAGAAAAAAACTTTCACAAAAATTAACAGTTTGAAATTAGTTTGGCTCATTATAAAAAAATAAGGGGTGTCGTAACACCCCTTAGCAATCTCAATCGGTTGATACTAAAGACCTTTGTCGAGAGCAGGAGCTGCCTTGAATTTAACGACTTTCTTTGCAGGAACGTTAAGTTTGGCTCCGGTGCGGGGGTTGCGTACAACTCTTGCACTCCTCTTGGCTACCTTGAAAGTTCCCAGACCTGGAAGCTGAAGCCTCTGGCCTTTTTTCATGGCTTTTCCTACGGATACAACAAATGAATTCAGAGCTTTCCCTGAATCTTTAAGTGAAAGACCAGTGTCTTTTGCAATAGCAGCAACTAAATCTTTTTTCGTCATGTTAATAAGAATTAAAGGTTAGACCATTCTTGCTAATTGAATACAAATTTATTTTATTTTAATTCATATGCAAATTTATTTTACCCAATTACAAGAAATAATGAGCTTTTTAGGTAAAAAACGGTACATAAAACAATCTTCTGGACATGAAGGCCCGAAATATCGCTAACTGGCATCAGTCCGTCGTTTGAGGAACAAGCTGCAATGATTTTTGTTTACATGTTGTTCATAAAATCTATAAATCATTGATTATCTGCTATATAGGATTATTATGAGATTTCGTCCCGATAAATCAGAACCGGTTTTGCTTTTATAAATGCCTAAATTTTCTTCTTCTGAACCATTTTCCCTTATCTGACCCGGACCATTAGCAATAAAGATATTACTGGTTATATGAAACTGCCTGTCTTACGGTCCGTCGTCATACATTTATTAATATAAAAAGTGTTATATTTGCGGCGGTTTTGAAAACTTAAGGTCTTTGAAAATGGAGAAATGGCAGAGTGGTCGAATGCGGCGGTCTTGAAAACCGTTGTCCTGCTATCGTGGGACCGGGGGTTCGAATCCCTCTTTCTCCGCAGCGACAAATTACTCCCGTCAACTGCAAGGTTGACGGGATTTTTATTTTTCGGATGGCCGAACCAGACTTGTCTGAGTGAGGACAACTGAAAAATAAAAGGACATTATGAGCGACGCGAATAATGGAGTAATTTGTCGCTGCATGGATCTCCTCAAAGGGATCATGAGCGAATGTAATAAGCGAATAATCCCACCCCTCCTAACCGGCTCCTTCCATTGGCAACCGATGGTATAACGCAGGTGGCGCCAAAGACTATCTTAAAGATCCTTACTACCGGAAAGAACGCCATGCTCCCGGGTTTAATGCATTGGTCTTATTAAATCCTGGCAGAAAACTTATATGGTTCGTTACTGATTCGATGGCCTACAGCCATCACCTGATACTACATAGATCATTTTTCTACAATAATCTGATGATCTACGACCATATGCTTTGAAACAGAATCATTTATCGCCCAAAGACCCCCGTAGAAGATTAAACTATTGTAACACAAGGATTATGGTATACCGTAAGCGGATCCTCGTATAGGATCGAATTATTGTAAAAAAAGGATTATAGCCCCGCCTGTAGATCCTTGTAGAGGATCGAACTATAAAAAATACGTAGTAAAAGCCGGCTTTAAATCCGGTGATGGCAAACAGGAAAACGACCAGATTATCTGAACCCAATCGCAGGATACCCAACCCAGTGGCGGGGTGTTGCAATCGCAGTGTGGCCCATTCTTAGATCTTCCACTTTCAAATGCGGCTGGCTGATACTAGTTGTATAGGCTACCGGGATCCCCGTTAAGGGGCTGCTTCCCTGCAAAGACTGCAGATAGAATGAAGTCAATAATCCAACAGGAATTGAATAGCGACCGCACCAGGTCCACTTATATTCCCTGTAATTATCCGGATTTACCGTATAAGCATAAAAACTGGCAACCTTATCCCCGTTCAGTTCCGCTTCAAAACACGTCCTGATTATTTCCTGTTCATGTGATACAGCCTGCTTATTGCCTGTACTGTCCGTCCCATAAGGAGCATAATTCTTCCCACCCCAGTCTTCATCACCGTAATGCACCGTGTCGGATGTAATGAGCAGGGCAATATCTTCTCCCCAGCGTAAATTCTTCTGCATCATAATTGAGAACAGCGCCTTAGCCAGCTTCTGACTGATTGCTTGCATCCTTTGAAAATCCATCTGCCAGTCAAGATGTGCAAATCCTACTGTATCAACCAATCCGCGTCTCAGAATCCCGGGATCAGATTGACATCCCAGGAAACCGACTGATAAAATACTCGCAAAGAACAAAATCCTTGAAACAGACTTTCTCATTGCTTCCTTGTACTTACTATTCCCTGGATATTGTTTCAAGCGGATTAAGGTTCGCCGCCTTTATTGAAACCAGGCTGATTGTAATAAATGCAATTACAAGCGTTATCAGGAGTGAAACGACGAAAGGTACGGCGGTAGCCCATACAAATGGAGACAAGCCGAAATTTATCCTGTAGGCAAAACCGGTGAGCCATCTGTCCATCAGATAATACGCAAACGGCCAGGAGATAAGGTTGGAGATAAGTACAAGGACAAGGAAATCCTTATTGAGCAGCCAGACTATCTGGTCGGCTTTTGCACCCATTATCTTGCGTATACCGATTTCCCTCGATCGTTGCTCTGAAACATAAGAAATAAGGCCCAGCAAACCGAGGCATGCTATGAATATTGTCAGGAGGGAAAAGACATTGAAAAGGTAATTCAGCTTGTTTTCAGCAGTATACATCTCATCAAGCTTGTCAGCAAAGAAATAATAATTGAAAGGAAGGGTATTCCCGAGCTCCTGCTGTACTCTTTCCACATTTCCTGTAGTGGCAGCAATATCTTTATCACTTATCCTGATGTAAAAATACTGGTTAGGCTGGTTGCTGACAAGGAAAATGAATGGCTCTATCTGATTATGAATGGAAGTAAAATGAAAATCTTTTACCACTCCTATTACCACTCCGTCTCTTTGTGCTACCCTCGTGGTAGGATCGAAACCAAATTTAATATGTTTCCCCAGTGGATTGTCTCCCCAGCCAAAAGCCTTAACAGCAGCTTCATTTATGATAAAAGCCTGTGTCAGGTCAGATGGTCTCTCCTTTTCAAAATTCCTTCCTTCTGATAGCGTCATCTGCATAACGTCAATAAAATCATGATCCACAAGCGAAAAGCTTGTGGCAAGCTCGACCATGTTGCTGTCTTTTTCAACCAGAAATACCACCTTGCTCGCCATAAGGGGAGGCACGAGTACTGCTGATGTCACACCCTCAACATCCGGAAGCTTCAACAACTCATCCTTAAATGATTGCATTTTGTTTCTGATAAAAGCCGTGTCCCTTACCGGAACGATCATCACATTTTCCTTGTTTAATCCGAGGTCCTTGTTCCTGATGTACCTCTGCTGGCCCGAAACGATCATCGTCCCTATTATCAGTGCTCCTGAAACAGCAAACTGGAAGATTACGAGGATCTTTCGCAGCAGTCCTCTGCCCTGACGCGGATTCACATTGCTGCTAAGAACCTCAACGGGAGCAAAGGAGGACAGGTAGAATGCAGGATAGCTCCCCGAGATGATACCTACAAACAGCGTGATTACCAGTATTAAAAAAAAGGTTACCGGTTCAAAAAGACTGGCTATCCTTAAGGTCTTATCGGTCAGGGTATTAAATGTCGGCAATAAAAGGATTGTCGCGATCAGGGCAATTACCAGGGCAATAACCACGAGAACCATCGATTCGCTGATAAACTGTCTTATTAAAGTGCCTTTACCTGCACCTATTACCTTTCTGAGTCCGACCTCTTTCGAACGGTTTGTCGACCGGGCTGTTGCCATATTCATATAATTCAGACTGGCGATCAACAATATTAAAACACCCACCAGGGAGAAAATGATTATGTAGTTGAAATTGCCAACAGGCAGGTCAAACTCAAGGTCGGAATTAAAATGGACCTTATCGATCCTTGTTGCCCTCAGCTGAAATGTTGCATTGATCTGCCTGCCAAGGGAGCTCATATATTTTTCATAGAAACCGGGAAATTTGCCCAGGAGATCTTCCATACTGGCATTATCAGCCAGAAGAACATAGCCGAAAACGGAAATATTCCAGAAGGACCCTGCACTCCTGGAATTGAACCTTTCAACTCCTGCCATCTCTACAACCGTAGCCATTGAAAGGAGACAATTAAACCTGAGGTGTGAGTTGGCTGGTACATCCCTGATCACTCCTGTAATACGGAAGCTACCGAAGTTACTGGTTTCCAGGACCTCACCAATCGGATTATCCTTACCGAAATACCTTGATGAAAAACTTTCTGTTATTACAATAGTATTCGGATCGTTTAAGGCATCATCGGGACTTCCCAGGATGAAGTCATAATCGAAGACTTTAAACACTGTCGAATCCGCAAAATATAAATTATCCTCGAAGAATTTCAGATCCTTGTATGTGAACAGTATATCCTCCACCCCAAATCCAGCGAAGCGCACAACTTCCTCAATATCCGGATATTCATCTTTAAGAGTTGGTGCCATAGGCATTGGAACCAGTGCTGCCTTGGTGGCCTTGCCCGAGATATTAAAATCGCTTTCAAGGCGATAGATCCGGTGATAATTTTTATAATGCCTGTCAAAAGTAAGCTCCTCCCTTACGTACAAAAGGATAAGTATGGCACATATTATACCTATTGCCGGGCCGAAAATATTCAGGGCAGCGTATAACTTGTTCTTTTTGATATTCCTGTAAGCTGAAATAAGGTAATTTTTAATCATAGCAGGTTTTTATATGTCATTTTCGCATTACAATTTATGAAAAAGCATTTACAAAGGGAGGCTCTTTTCATTGAATCTTCATTCCTTTTTCGTATCTTTATAAGCATGTACCATGCTGTTCGAAAGCATCTCCCGATTCGGTCTCTGATATAAAAACCTGTCATGAACAAAGAAAAATCTAAATCCAGAAAGACGTTTTTGGTGTTTGCCGGCATGGCTTTGGTATCCCTGGTGCTGATTGGCTTCACAGTTCCAAGCACCCTGCTTGACTTCTTCTTCCCCGGGTCCCAGGACGGAGAATCAGGAAAATTTGAAACTCCCGGAGGCTGTGCCACCTGCCATGGAGGATATGACAAGACTGTAGAGCCAACATTCAGCTGGATAGGAAGTATGATGGCACAGGCTGCACGTGATCCACTCTATGAAGCATGCCTTACAATATCTAACCAGGATGTGGCATTTTCAGGCGATATATGTATCAGATGCCATTCACCCGAGGGATGGCTTGGAGGCAGATCGGTCCCTACAGATGGTTCTGCGCTGACCGATGCTGACAGGGAAGGTATTCATTGTGATTTCTGCCATAAACTTGTAAAGCCTTCACCAATAGGAACAAACCCCTATCCTGATGACCAGTTCTATACTGATAATACCTATCCGTCAGATCAGGTTTACCTGAGTTCAATATCAGCAATACCGGCCTATCCTTCCAATGGATCATTCGTTGCAGATTCATACGATTCCAAACGAGGTCCATTTACCGATGCCGGTGCCAAACACAAAATATTCTATTCGCCATACCACAGCTCCTCAGATATCTGTGGAATATGCCATGATGTCAGCAATCCGGTATACAGCAGAAATCCTGATGGTACATATTCAGCCAACACTTTCGGTCAGGCGGCTCCCTCATTCAGAACCTACGATCTTTTCCCTGTTGAGAGGACATACAGCGAATGGCTGATGAGTTCATATAATACGCCGGAGGGAGTCTTTGCACCTCAGTTCGGCGGTAACAAACAATATGTTTCGACATGCCAGGACTGCCATCTGAGGGATGTCAGCGGTGTGGCTGCAAATAAGACCTCGGCAGTGTTCAGAACAAACATGCCTCTTCACGATATGACCGGAGGCAATACTTTCATACCCCGGCTTGTCAGCATTTTGTTCCCCTCCGTAAGCAGGGAAGCGCTCGATTCAGGAATAGTAAGAGCCAGATATATGCTAAAAAATGCCGCTAAAGTAGACTTGTCGGTAAATACTGCCGGAGGAAATACCACTGCCATTGTGAAGGTCACGAATGAAACCGGACATAAATTACCTTCCGGTTATCCTGAGGGAAGAAGGATATGGATAAACCTGACAGCGAGAGATATAAACGGAGATATTGTCTATGAGTCGGGACACTACGACTATATCACTGGTATTCTGACAAAAGATCCTGAGATCAAAATATATGAAATAAAACCCGGTCTGGATGAAGCAGTATCATCCCTGACTGGAATTCCGGCCGGCCCCAGCTTTCATTTTGTACTTAACAATAAAATATATTCCGACAACAGGATCCCTCCAAGAGGATTCACAAACGAAAACTTCAACAACATTCAATCACCCCCTGTAGGGTATATCTATAACGACGGCCAGTATTGGGATGAGACTGTTTACTCTCTTCCGTCAAATACTGCTTTTGTCGAAGCCACCCTGCTCTACCAGACAATGTCGAAAGAGTATGTGGATTTTCTTAAAGATGAAAACATTACAAACAACACAGGTCAGTTATTACATGATCTCTGGACCGCTAACGGCAAGTCTGAACCTGAGGTTATGTCATGGAAATCTGTCGAATTGCAGACGACCGGTATGTCCGACCGCAACATACCCGTTGTTACAGTCTATCCCAATCCGGCAGATGAATGGATAACGATAAGGTTACCTCAGATGGATAAAGAAGCAAATCTGAAAATTTCTGTAACAGACATGAAGGGAGCTTTGGCGATCAGATCTGCCAGATTAACGATGACAGGTGATGAAGCTATTCTGTATACAGGAAAACTGAAACCAGGCAACTATGTCTTCTCCATCACCGACCGGAGATCAAGGCAGCTCTTCAAGGGTAAGTTTATTATAAAGTAATCTTCCGATAACAGGTCTTGCGGTCTTCGGTCATCCGTCTCATACCAGATCGACCCCTGAAACATAAACCGGGAGCTCCGAAAATTTACTCTTCTTCTCCTCATCCAGGTTTGAAAAGGAAGCCACTACCAGGCCTGGTTCCGTTTTCAGGATCCTGTTAAGTACACCCAGCCTCCTGTTACTTCTCAGGGCCCTGCAGATTGACGACTTTTCATCGTGCCACGTCAGAGCCGAACTGCACGACTCTGATGCGCATATCCCTTCAAAAAGCCGTGGCAGCTGATCTTCATATCCCGGCCGGCAATAAACTGAATCAAGGATCAGGAACCTGAACTTCCCCCGACTGAATAACTTCCTGAAATATGGTGTATATGGCAGGATATTCAGCAATATCCAGCCAGCCAATCCGGGGAAATCCACTATTTTAAAGACAGCTGGCATGGCATTGGCCCCTGCTACTATCTGGTTGTCTTTCCTGAGTACATAATATCCCTTGTTAAAAAACCTGAATTCGTCATAATAAAAGCAAAAATCCCTGTACTGTTCATCAAGCAGATCTCCCATTTCCTCTTCTTCGGTATTAGACAGCCTTGAAACTGCAGGATCCATCCGCGGATTGAACCTGCTGAAAGCTGTGGTATAAAAGGAGCTGACCTGTTCATATCCGCCCTGAACAGCAAAATTACGTGACCTTTCATTGCTGCTCTCAATGAAAGCATATGCAACATGCGGGTCTGAGGGATGACCCTTTCCCTGGATATCCTGCAGGGCATTGCTGAACATTGAAAAGATCTGCTTTTTGAATGAATCTTCGAATGCAGATAATCTTTCTCTTTTCCTTCGTGATACGTGTGATATCTGAAACGAGCTGCGGATCGAAAGATAGCGAAGGAAAGTAGTATTGTACCCTTCACCGCAATTAAATGTCTTCCTTTTACAGAGCCCAATTGCACCAATCAGGCTGTTCCTCTTGAAAAGCGCAAGGAAAGAAAGACCCTTGCCGTAGCTTTTCATACGCTCCTCATGATTGAGGACGGAATATCTGAGACCTCCCTCTGTGCCCAGGAGGGTATGGCCCAGAAGGGCTTCAATATCCTCGTCACATTCGTCAAGATGCCTTATCTCAAGCTTCTTATAATCACGAAGTATCTCCTGCGACATATTTTACCTTTTTGAACATAAAGAGTTTAAATAAAGATAAGAAAATTACCTGAAATTTGATTTCAGTCAATAAATCAGGAATAACATGAAGATCAACAACAATGATGAGATCACAGCCGCTGAAGTGGACATGGAAGGTGCAAGGGATGTCAGGATGAAGATGCTGACAGGCATGAAAGACGGCTCAGAGAACATTTTCATAAGACATTTCATAGTGGCTCCGGGAGGGAACACGCCCTTTCACCAGCACGATAATGAACATGGTGTCAAAATTGAAAAGAACACAAGGGTATAGCTGTTGACGAGTCGGGAAATGAGCATGAGGTGAAAGCAGGCCAGAGCCTTTTTGTGAAACCCGGGGAAAAACACCAGTTCAGGAATCCTTTCGGTGAGGATTTTGAGCTTACCTGTAATATTCCAAATCCGGACAAATAAGCATAACATCGTCCTGAATATTCTCAGGCCCTGATATCGTAGACAAAGATCTTGTCGGCATGACGGATATAAAGTCTTCCGCCGCAGACAACAGGATGAGCCCAGTACATTCCCTGTCCACCGGAGGGGACCCTGAATTCCCCTGCCTGCTCATACTTTTCAGATGCGGCTTTCACAAGCTTTACTGATCCGGTCCTCTCATCCAGAAGGTAAAGCATGCCGTCGGCAAAGGTTACAGAGCCCTTACCGTCTGTTTTCCACAGTTCCCTGCCTGTCAGGAAATCGAGGCAGAACCACCCTCTTGAGTTGGTCCCGGACCCGAAAAGAGAACCATTGTGCAGGATAACACCACCATGATGATTGTCCATCAGTTCTGTCTGCCATACTGTCTGAGGTACCAGCTTCTGTCCCGAAACATTGAGCTTCACCAGCATGCATCCTTTACCGTAACCACTGGTAATGAAGACATTCTCCCCGGATACTACAGTGTTTGTTATATTTAGTCCTCTCTGGTTCTCGAAATCAACTTTCCAAAGCAGTCTCCCTGTCCTGGTATCAACACCGTAATAACAGTTGGAACTTGCACCTGTGATCATCCTGTAACCAGCATGATTGTGGATTACAGCGGAGGTATAACCTTCTGAGCCGGGAATGTCGGTGTTGGCCCAGATCAGACTGCCATCGTTTTTATTGAGACATACCTGGACTCCTTTTCTTCCTGCCGGTCGTACATAAAGCCGGTCACCATCGATAAGAACTGATTCGGAGTAGCCGTATTCAGTAGGTGGTGCATCGAAATCTTTATCCAATAACCTGAACCATAACTCTTTACCAGTCTTTGCATCAAAGGCTCCAAGGCGGCCCGTCTCGTTTAAGTAATATAGTACCCCGCTATCGTATGTGGGAGTACTGCGTGGCCCAGTATAAGAACTGGCCCAGGATGCAGTTGTCGACCATGAATTGCCTGCTGCTTTTTTCCAGACAGGCTTTCCGTTCATATCGAAAGCAAAAAGGCTTGATACACCATTGCTTACACCGGCTGTATATATATATCCCCCGGCGATCGAGACTGAACTGTATCCCTCACCCAGTCCGCTTATTGTAAAAAGCAGTCTCGGACCACTTCCCGGCCATTTTTTTAACAAGCCTGTCTCAGCAGATTTATTTGTCCGGTCCGGACCATGAAAACATGGCCATTCGGCAGTTGACTGTCCGGTAGCGCTGCCAATAGCAAAAAAGGATAATAATACAGATAAAAAAATTACAGAAAGCACCGGCCTTTTGTTTATTCTATGCATAACTTTCAGGTTTTAGAAATATCAATTCAGGCTATTGTGCTTAATAAAAGCATCTCATACCTTTCCAACAACCACATGAGAGCAAAATACATAATTTTTTCGAAGTATTGAAATCCGCACCCCCCTTCACCCATTCTCCAACTCTCGCCCTCCTTCTTCGCTCTCCCCTACCCGAACCATTTCCTGGTCCTGGCCGGAAGGTTATTCAGAATATCTATTGTAGTGTTAATATCGCTAATAAGTTGAAAATCCAGCATTCCCGCGTTGACAAAATCTGCACCATTCTCGAATGCCCATCTTATACCATCACGGGGTGGAATAGCTCCGGCGGCCATGGTCTTGAAACCCATTACCGGGACCGTGGCCTTACTTACAAACTCAACTGTCCGGTCAGGGAATGTGCACCAGCAGTTATCATGCCATCTGTCATGTTCAGGTTGTCTGGCTCCTATCGATTCATATGCCACCCTTTTTTCCATGGGATGAGCAGACCAGTATTTGCTGTGGTGCATCGTGACCATATAGTAATCGGGTATTATTCCTTTTTCCGCACAGGCTATCTGCGAGTCAACCATATGGGCTCCCAGACCGACAGTCATGCCATGCTTTCTGACATATTCAAGAAGCCTGGCAATATCATCAAATCTTTTTTCTACGACCAACCTGTCACACCATTCACCATGCAGTTGGACGATATCGACTCCAAAATCTATCGCCTGGTCGAACTGTTCGAAAATATTGGAAGAGTTCCTAACCAGGCCTACCTGACCAATGATGATGATACTGCTACCGGTTTGTTTCCTGTATTTTGCAAGCAGAGCCAGCGATGCGAAACCTGAGCCTATACAGTTAATCCCTGACTGCTCTGCCAGCATAAGAGTCTCAAATACTTTCCTCTCAGTATTGTATGCCCTGAAAAGTGCACCAACATAGGTGAGGTCGCGTGAATGGGCAAAGCCATTTATCGGGTTGCTGCCTATGATAAGCCTGCTTATTTCATGCTTGCCGAGTTTACCTTTTGGAAGTACTCCTTTAAGGTCCTGAAATACTGCTGGCATACTACCGGAAACAGTTTCAGCTGCAGCGTTAATAATATCCTTCCCGGTAACACCAAGGAGAGGCAGCGCAGCAATATTCCTGATAGCTGTACGACGAGAACATGTACGTTTGTTTTTCATGATAATCAGGTTTAAAAATCAATATAATAATAAATCTTTTTCGCGAAAGGTGCAATACTGGTCTGCCAGTGATTTCAGTAAAGGATGATGGAAAGAATCAATAACAAATAATGCATTTTAACATTATTTAACATTTAACCATATATTATTAATTTTTAATATATTATATACTAAATGTGCTTGTTTAAAATATTTTTTGTACGTTTTCTATTATTTCTTTCCGAACATTTAAAAGCAGCTGTATGTTCTAATCTCAGAAATTAAAATTATTTAAACTTAAAATCAGAAAATCATGAAAAAGCATAATCTTATTTTAGCAGCGACACTCTTTACAGGATTAGCAGTGTTTACGTCATGTGAAAAGGAAGATGATTCCAGACCTGCCAATGCAGATATGACAATAGCTGAATATGTAATTGGCAATCCTACTTTTTCATCACTTGCAGGTGCACTTTCAAAAGCCGGACTCGTTGATGCACTCAATGGTGAGGGTGAATTCACTGTATTTGCTCCTTCCAACGCTGCATTTGCAGCTCTCCTTAATCAGCTTGGTGCATCCAGTCTTGATGATATACCAACTGAAACCCTGACTGCAGTTCTTCTCTATCATGTGTTCGGAGAAGAGAAAAAAGCAGCTTCTCTCTCAGAAGGATATTATAAAACCCTCAGCCCTGCCCAGAATAGTTATCTGAGCCTTAATATTATGATGAAAAATGGTGTTATGATCAACAATTCGGTAAAAATCCTTGCAACCGACGTGGATGTCAGGAATGGCGTCATCCATTTTGTAGACAAGGTCATTCTGCCTCCAACAGTCGTAGATCATGCACTTGCCAATGAAAATTTCAGCATACTTGTTGATGCTGTTGTCAAGGCCGGACTGGTTGAAACTCTTAGCGGCAATGGTCCTTTCACAATATTTGCACCCACAAATCAGGCATTCCAGGCTCTTTTTGCACAGTTAGGTATATCAGGTATCAGCGACCTGACACCTGAGCAGCTTGTGCCGATACTTACCTACCATGTTTTAAGCGGAAACATCAGATCAACCGATCTTTCAGCAGGTACAGTCGAGACTCTCAACGGGTCCATTAACATAACACTCTCTCCGGCTCCGGCCATTAATTCAACATCAAACATTGTTGCCACTGATGTTCAGGCAGCTAACGGAGTGATACACGTTATTGACGAAGTGCTTCTGCCTTCAAATTAAAACGTTCAACTGTATAAAAAATCTGCAGGCAGCAGCCTGCAGATTTTTTTTTAACTTTCCGCGAAGATTAGACTTTTTCTTGCACATCAGTACTATATCTCGAACCTATGGGAAAATACACTCTCAACGATCTTGAAAACCTGACGGGGATAAGAGCTGACACCATAAGGATATGGGAAATACGTTACGGCATCATCGAGCCTCAGCGGACACCAACCAACCGCAGATGGTACACCGATGATGACCTCATCAGACTGATGAATATCGGGTTATTGAATAATGAAGGGATTAAGATATCGAAGATCGCTAAGCTTACTTCTGCTGAGATCAATGAAAAAGTATCGGTGACAACAGGAGGAAAGAAAAAACCTGCTGATACTTTTGTGAAACTGATAACAGCAATGAATAAACTTGACGAAGAAGTTGTTGATGATCTGATAAATAAAGAGATTGCAGGTCTGGGTGTCGAAAGAACCTTTAAGAGAATTTTGTTCCCTTTCCTGAAAAAAGTCGGCATCCTGTGGCAGACTGGTGCGATAGATCCTGGTACGGAACATTTTATAACAGCAATATTGAGGAAACATTTAATTTCCGCTTCTCCAGGCATCGCAGGGCAAGGTTCAAAAAAAAGGAGGAAGTATCTGCTATTTCTCCCTGAGGGCGAATGGCATGAACTGGCCCTTCTTTACTTTAACTACGTGTTGTTGAAAAAGGGATATAAGACCTTATATCTCGGGCAGTCCACTCCTCTTTCATCAGTCATTTCCGCTGCAGAAACATGGAAACCTGATACAGTTATCACAGGTACCCTGAGCGGTCTGGCTGTCAGCGATGCTTCAGAATTACTCCTGAAAATGCACCGTGAACTTAAAGTTAAAAAGATCCTCGTTGCAGGAGGGCTGGCAGCAGATGCAGAAAAGCTAAAACTTCCGGATATTAAGCCCCTAATTAACGAAAGGTCATTAATCTGATATACCGGCTTTAATTTCATCAGGTTTCTGTCTGAATCAGGTCTGCAGTCCTAAAAGATATTATCACCTGATCTCAATCACCGTTACTTTCGTAATTCCCAGTCCGGCCAGCTCGGGATAATACTTATAGGTATCCTCCCTGGTTTCGAAACCGCCGATGACGATATAATAATAACCCCATCTTTCAATTATCTCCGATTCAAGGTCAAGAACCTTCCTGATCTTTCTTTGTGCCCTCAGAGCCTGAGACTTTTTGATGTATTCGCCAGCCCTCAGTGCATAGGGAGCCACAACCTCTATCTGAGGCGCCTTTATTTCTTCGGGCTCAACTTCCGGTAAAGGAACTATAGTATCTGAAGGTACCGGCGGAATAAGCTTAAGCTCAGGTTCAGCCTCAACAGTGTCAGCCGGCTGTTCCGCAGGCAGTTCATCAGGTGGAGCAACAGGGGTAACGGTCTCTGCAGGATATTTTACCGGAGGCACCCAGAGGTCTCTTAAACCCATCATCCCGAGTGTGGGCAACAGACGTTCAAGATCAATGAGGTTGGTAAAACCTGTTACCCTGACTTTATAGAGATCATCTTCGAGAACTATCTCCACGGGATTATCAACCATAGTCGACAGCCTTTTCTGAAGGGCCACTGCATAACCCTGGTTCCTGAAGGCGCCGACCTGTATCGACATCAGCTCCGGAATTGCAGGTCTTACTCCTGACGAGTCAACCCGGTCGCGAATATAGGCCACAGAATCGGACCTTTCGACAAGTATACGCTGCTGCTGTTTTGCCTTCAGTGTGATCACCCATAATTCAGTTATCCCGTTGCGCCTGAGCACTTCGATTTTTTCATCAACCTCGGCACGTGTCTTTATGTCGTTAATCCTTACTTTATAGAAATTGTCTGCAACAACGATATCCACTTTCGTTCCGAATATTTTCTCAAGACTCCTCCTCATTGCTTCGGCATTTCTTTTCTGTCTGAAGGCTCCCAGCTGAATGGCCCAACAATCCTCAGCAATAGTCACCAGCTCTTCAACTACCTCATGAACAATAATATAGGAAGTGTCTTTTCTCACTACCGGCACGACCGGAATGATTTTTTCTTCGTGTGATTCTTCCTTAACTATCTTTCTCAGCGTGAAATCGAGACCTTCAATAAAATCACCTTCTTTCCCGCCTTTTACGGTAAAGAATATCGAATCAGGTTCGGATGTCATCGAAAGTTTTCTGAGCTGAGTGGTATCGGGCCTGACAAAATAATTACCCGGTTTCAGACCGAAGAGGCTGAAATAGCCGTCCGATTCTGAAAGTAACCGGCCGGCAGGTTCAAGCCGGTCGTTGTAAAAATTCACAATGACCCTGTCCTGTCCTCTTCTGGTCCCGTCTTCTTCTTCAAGGTAAACTGTGCCTGATGCCTCTCCAACAACCAGTACCGGCACTTCAACCGTTTTGAGGATGTCAGGATCTGCTTTCACGCTGATGGTTTTGTAAGGAAGCTGCCAGGTTATGCTTTCAAAACCTCCGGCATCAAGTTCGATGTAGTAGCTTGTGTACGGCTCAAGTCCCAGAACCCTTAGAGTCGTATCTTTTTCAGAGATCATTACCCTGCCGCCGTTAACTCGCAGGTTAAGCCCCGGCACACGTGGTTCGCCCCTGTCGTGAAGACCATTGTTATCAAGGTCAAAGAAGGGAATTACCGTTATACCACCCTTCCCTACATTGGGCCTGTTTTCGGCTGTCAGAAAGTGTGTGGCCGGATCTGCGATAAGACTTCCCGAAGCCTGCTCAATGAAAGTCGTTCTCTTTCCGGATTGTCTGACTGAAAAACCTGTTCTTGCAAAGCTGAAATCGTACCTTATTCCTAACTCAGCTATGTTCATGCCATAGGCAAAAAGCCTTTCAAATGAAATATTCATAAAGGCTTTATCGCCAAGGTGTTTTTCTATCTTCAGTTTTGCTGAAAGGACTTCATTTTTAGTAATGGAATACTGTATCTGGGGCATAATAACGAACCTAGCAGGAAGCCTTGCTGCCACTGACAGGTTTGAATAGAAGTATGGTTTCAGCTCATCAATAAAAACGCCATATGTGGTCATATTGGCATTTACTCTTCCCATCGTCCCCGAGAACAACCATTCCCCGGTTGCATAATCCGATACCGGCAGTATTATCTGATTATATGAAAGCCGGTTGAAGGCTGCAAATCCCTTTATCCTGAATGGTGCGGATGCTGAAATTTTTCTTTCTTCAAGGTATTTATAGTTTATGGCAGTCTGGTCCTTATCATACCTGATGTAGTTTAGCTCCAACAGAATATTTGAGGGTGTACGGTATGAAAAGTTGCCTCTTGCCCTCACTCCGTATGTATATTCGCCAAAAAGCAGGATGTTTCCTCCCAGTCGCACCGAGGTTTTCAGAAATGGCATCAGCGGACCGGTGGTAACGGATGAGAGGTATTCAACACCCCCACCCACAGTCAGGAAGCGGTTTATTCCGTAATTTACTGAACCCCTTGAGAAGCGGCTGAACAGACTGTCCTCGACCATTCCGGCACTAACCGTATATTCCAGAGTCTTTTCAGGAAGGAAACTAAATGGAACAACGATGTTCTTTTCTTCCGATTTTTCTTCACCCCATGGTCCGTAGAATTTTAACTGCACCAGCGAATTGCCATAAACAAGTGGCACGTCGAAGGTATAGAATCCCGAGGCATCTGCTTTTTTATAATCAACGAGAACATTATTTACGTAAAGTTCCACAATCCATCCGGGTTCAGTTTTGTCGCTGAGGGTATAGGATCCGAACGAGCGTCGGTAAGTAGTAGGAGCATTTGTAAGCTGTACTCCGATGACAGGATTGTAGATGGAAGCTATGGCATCGGTACGGATTTTCCCCACAGCCACCTGTCGCAGAGGGCTGAAATCATTGTTCACATAACGCCAGAGATAATGTTGCTGTTTCTCTGTTAACCGGGTCATGCTGTTGTAGTTGAGCGAAATATTAGTTTCGCCTCCGAGCACCATGGCGCCGAGGGAAAGGTTTAACCTGGCCTCGCTCTGCCCGTTGATCTCCTGGCTGCTGATGGCTGACCAGTCAGCCATACCGAATCTGAATCCGGGATATGAACGGCCTATTGTTTTGTCTGCAACAAAATCGCCCCGCAGCCTGCTCAGGTTTCTGCGCATCTCCTCCTGTTTCATTTCCCTGATCAGTGGAAGTTCAAGTTCTGTGGTAATGACGGCCGACAGGCTTCTGAAATGAAAAGCACAGTTAAGACCGAAAATACTTCCAAGCCATGACGACCTGAGGTACAGGTTGAACTCTGTCCGGATGAGATCACCTTCAGGCAGCTCATAAAGCTTTTCACGGTAAATTATTTTATTTGAAGGTCTGCTGATGTAATACCTTGCATCAGGATCGATAAAGAATCCTGAAACAGAATCCAATCCCGCAGCAGGAACATTTTTAATACGCAGGAAGTCAAATAGATCTGTAACAGGAAGGTATAATTCTTCATTCCTGATCACGGCAGGAATCTCAAGGGCTCCTATTCCTTTTACCTCAAGAAGAATTGAAATTTCATCGTACTCGGGCAGTTCCTGTCCCTTAATAAAGTCTGGCACAAACCATATAAGAATGAGCATTATCAAAGTCCGTCCGGCCACTTCAGGGGAGAATATTCGCCGTGTCTGACTAATCCGGCGATATACTTCTTTTATGGTCATATTTTTCGAACTCTGTGATTATCAATATTATTCCTGGAAAAAAGTTATATTGTATGTTCCCGAATAATAACCTGCAGGGTTTAAGAGGAGATTTCCGACTGTGAGTGTTGCACCAAGATCGAGGCTGGTGGCGGAGGGTGGTGTGGTAGTGATAACCAGCGGCAGGACCGGAAAACTCGAATCGACATTAAAAGTCATCGTATTGGAACCGTCGCTGAGTGTCGAAGAAGGCCAGGCCAGAAGCGACACCACAGTGCCCGGGTTGGCAACCAGTTCAAGTCGTGTTGTTGAATGAACAGGCGACATATTCAGAAGGACGACATTACCGGTCGATCCCCTGCTTCCATCGGCATAAACTATCACCTCTCCCCCTGCTCCGGTAACTGTGAATGAACCGAAAGAGAGTTCCTGAGCTGTTGTGTTAACCTCCAGGGGCCTTGGTGGCGGCTCCTGAGCCATACATGAAATGCTGATAAGCAAAAAGAGAATAAAAGAGGATACAAATCTTCGAATCCGGATATTGTCTTCACCGTATTTATTCTTTCTTTCTGTCATCTGTTCAAGATAATTTTCTGTACCGCTCTTTCATGCTGCGAAAGGTATGATATCAGATATACGCCTCCTGAAATTAACGGGTGCATTTCATAGTGCCCTGCCTCATGAACCCGTTTTTCAAATAATGTCTGTCCGGTCAGGCTTGTAATTTTTATTATCGCGCTATTGCCATTTACTCTTTTAACGTCCATCATTACGACATCTCCTGCCACCCATGCATGAAATGGTTCTATTATGGTTTCTTTTTCTTCGTTGGTACCCGTGGTGAAATTGTTTATATCGAGAAAGAACCTGTTCTGATATTCCGCCGCAGTAAGAAAAACCGAATAATTACCCTTATCGAGAAGGCTACGGGATATTCCTTCAGTCTGGTCGTAAATGAAGACCGGGTAGCCGGAAAAAGAGCCGGAAACGGACTGCAAACTGAATACTACAGTTCCCGCAGTATTGGCTTTAAGTCCGAGTGGAATCCTGAGTTGTGATCCGCTATAGGCCGGCAACCCGGCAATCGAAAGTTTGCGGCTGTCATCCGATGCCACATAAAGATTAGGAACCTTAAGGTCTGTGTTCATTAATTTCAGGGCATCTAAATCGATGTCAAAATTTTCTGTTGCCTTAACATCACCATAGATCAAGAGATAATCTTTTGCTGAAGAATCGGCCGTGAAATGAGCTGACAGGCGGATGGCTGAGCCAGCTCCCTTTTCTGCTGATTTTGCAAAAGGATGTGATGTATCACCTGATCTTACTGAATTGTTCATCGACAATGTCGCAGTTACGGGAAAAGAGCCATCAGTGACATGAACAAAGAAACCCTGCATTGATGGGATAATATTGTTAACTGTCCCGTCGCTAGGGAAACCGTTCACATAACTACTGTATGTACCTCCATACTGGTCTGTGGTTCCGGGCTTAAAGAAATAGATGGCATTGTCGATATTGGTTTTCGTCCAGCCTGAAGCAGCATCCCAGTCGATAGCGGAGGGATAGGGGTTTCCAATCAGATTGAATCCTTTTGTATAAGTATTATTATGGTTATAGAGTGTCCTGGTGAATGCTCCGCTGGCTGCAGTACCTGTGAAGTCAACTGTTACCGGTAACGGCGATGAACCAAAGTTTACGGAATATCCGTGCACAGGTCTCAGAAGCGAGTCAGTATTAACATAACTGACCCATCCGGAGTAAATCCTGCTCTCATCGTACTTATATACCGGAGGGAAGGAGCTTCCAAGGTTTATTTCATCGGACAGCACGTTAACTGTTGAAGCTGTGAAGGGTGAAGAAATATATCTGTATCCGAAACCTGAGGGAAGATATCTCTGCATGGTCATAATGCCGGTCACTGCCCCTGATCCTGAACCGTCAATACAGGCTGTTGAAGTTGCATCTGATACGAGAGTAAGGTAACCGTCGGAGGCAAGATCGCCGGAAGACAGCATGACATATCCGGTAACATCGAGCTGACCAAGAAGTTGAACTCCTGAGCTGTTATTTACAATAAGATCCCTTATATTGTTTCCCGTGAACAGGTTAGCAGGTATCTGTTGCAGTGATGAGCCGTTCATCTCGATAGTACCTGCGGTGGCATCAAAAGATCCGTTACTGCTTACATTTCCTGAAATTCTGATCGTATTGCCGGAGATGGTCAGGGATGATCCGCTTTCTATTGTCAGGTCATCAACTGTTGCGGCTGATCCGCTGCTCAGAACAGGTTTATTGACCACATCGGGAATGGTCACCTCATGGATCTGAACAGGCACAATCCCACACGACCAGTTGGCGGTGTTGTTCCAGTCATTATCCACTGCTCCCGTCCACAGGTTGGTATTTATGATTGTCAGGATCGCATCACCGCTTGTCTGGGGTGAAGTACCACATGTTGTTGTCACCACACACCTGTAAGTTCTTCCGTCGAGTCCTGAGCCCGGATTTATCAATGTAAGGGTTGAGGTGTTCACTCCGCTGTAGACACCACCATCGCTGAGGTCGGATCCGTTTTCCTGCCACTGATAAACAGGGTTATAGCCTGCCACAATAACGCTGAATGAAGCATTTCCTCCGAAGCATGCTGAGCTGGCGACCGGATCTCCGGTAATGGTAAGCTCATCGAAAATGTTAAGAGTTGTGGTAGTGGCAGAGCTCTGGCATCCGTTAACAGTCTGTGTAACATAATAGGTATACACTCCGGCACTTGTCTCTCCCGTTGCAAAGGGTGTTCCCGTTCCTTCGAGAACCGTCAGGGCTGCATCGGAATACCACCGCAGATTATTTCCTGTTGCCGTCAGGTCGGCTATATTCGTGATACAACAGCCTGTGCCCGGGGCAACGGGAGGATCGGGTACGGGGGTTACAATAATATCCTTTGAAACAGAGTTTGAACACCCCAGACCGTCGGTCCATGTATAGGTAATCAGGTGTGTTCCTACTCCTGCTGACGAAGGATCGAAATTCGTTCCGCTGACTCCGGTACCGCTGTAAATGCCACCGGCAGGATAACCCTGGTCGAGTGTATAGGATGATGAGCAGACTCCTGTTGTGGTAAGAATGGTATTTGATGTTTCCGATCCCAGTGAAATGAATGATGCAGGATCGTTCTGATTAAGGTATTCCGTCATAATCCAGCCTGCACTCTTAGGGCTCATGGAGAATCGTGGTTCATCAAGGTTTGCAGCCAGGTACTCCCCGTCATTGTATCTTCCTATATCGCCTTCCGTTGGTGCGTATGTCTGGGGTGCCACACCCGATGAACCCATTAGCACTCCGTCTATATAAATATAGCTTGTTGTACCATCATATACATACACATAGTAATGCCAGGTGTTTGTTGAAGGAGCGGGGCCGCCGTTAGCAAGTATGGTTCCTCCCCATTTCCATGCAACGGCATTCCCGCCCCTGAACCCAAGCTGTATTGCGGATGACTGTGATGCATTCTGAAACGACATCAGGTTTCTGTTGAGAGTTGGTGTGGAGGCATAATTTGCCCAAATACTTATAGTCTGGTTATTGTCGTTTGCAACAAAACCGTTGGCAGGAGTCATTATATATGAATCACTCCCGTTAAATCCACGTCCTCCTGCTATTTTACCTGTTACTGATGTTGTGTTGTTATTGACTCCGTTATTAAGATTGCTTGTGGCGTCGTCGGTGAAGCCTGTTCCGTTTAAATGCCAGACACCCTTATAGCTGCTTGTCCATACCGATGTAAGTGAAGGATCGGTGCTGACTGCCTGATTTCCGTACCACATCCTGATCGTTGTCTGGGCTGAAGATGAAAGTAAAGGTATCCTTACCCAGGCAACATATTGCCCTGTTGTGGGGTCATAGTACTCGAGCTGGTGATCAAGTCTGTTTCCCGACAGGTCTGTAAATACCACGTCATAACCTGACGCGCTGTTCACGTGTCCCCCGTTAGCCTCAGACCTCAGCAGAACGGATGTGAAGCTCACCAGGGCCGGAAAATCGGTAAGGTCTTCCGTTCCCGAGGCCTGGTCAAGAGTCACATCCATAGAATATGCGTAACCCAGCGATACATCGGGAAGCGTTACTGTCAAAGTTGCACTGTTGGAAGTATAGGTGTTGCTGTTGCCGTCGGTAACCACGCAGCGGTACAGGTATCCGTTCATTGAGATGGTTGCACCCGTTATTACCAGGTCGGCTGTGCCAGTGCCTGAATACAATCCCCCGTCGGCGAGATCAGCAAAGCCTCCTCCATCATCTTCCTGCCATCGGTATGAAAGAGGTTCAACACCACTGGCAACTACACTGAAAGTGGCATTGCATCCTGTAAAATCGGAAGGGTGTGACACAAATACTGATGTCGATCTGCCGATAGCAAGGTCAGTTGTCGTTGTTGAAATCCCGCTCATACCTGTCCTGGTTATTTCAGGATCGGCTACAGTGCCATGAGTACCGTCGGCAATGAAATTTCCTCCGTTTGTTCGTTTCAGTATACGCGATAATGTGTTCACATCGGAAAAACCAGTATAGTTCAGATTAACGCTGTAGTTTGTAGAAGCGAGAGTGCCTGCTGTCATTCTCCAGAAACCTGTTGTGCAACGGTCATCTATAAGTACTCCCCCGTCGGTGACAGGCAGACCTGCTGTGCCGGGATCCGAAGCCTGAAACTGAATGGTAAGTGTACCTGCGCTAAGGTTGGCAAACGTGATCTTAAGCGGATTGTATGATGAAGCTGTACCTACAGGATAAAGGTACTCCGTTGATGTTAAAGTGAGATTCCTTTGCAGTCTTCCGATAACCGTTCCTGAGGTGTAATTAAGATTGTCGTCAACAGAAATAAGGTAGGATCCGGTATTTATATTTCCCTGGGTCATCGTCAGGTCATTATCAACATTTATGTCGGACGGCAGGCTGGTTCCCGAAGCATTGTCAATTTCAAGGTTAAAATAGGTATAGTCACCAAGTGTCTGTGCGGATGTGCCGTTAAAGACAACTGTTCCGGAGGTCGGAGCAGCATTCCCCCCGTTAACAGTACTTGTTATATTACCACCGGTTATCGATCCTCCCACAAACAGTGAACCCGCTCCCGTGAACAGGATGTATGTCCGCTGACTATTGGAATTCAGGGTCACATCGCCCGCTACGGTAACAGAACCTGTTGATATTCTGATGTATGCATCCCGTGAATTGTTGTTGGTAGATGTTGCTACGACAGATCCTGTTGAAAAAATACCTGCATCGACCAGGACAGCCTTCTGGTCATTATTACTGTTCGAGTACAAATATGTTTCTCCCGACACGGCAAGTGAGAAACTGCCCGTAAACGTAACATAAGAATCATCACTGCCACCGTTAATGCTGAGGGAGCCGATCGTATTTGGCACATCTGCTGTAACATTGACTGTTGTATTATCCCTGATATTCACCACTCCGGCCCCTGGGTTTTGTCCGGGATAGGTTGTATTTGAAGCTCCCGCCCATGTACCGGCAGTTTCACATCGTTGCCAGTTGGCTGCCGTATTCCAGCTCCACGTTCCGGTGGCATTGGTGCGGTAATCTCCTACTGCCTGTCCTGATGCAAGAAATGTCACTGCAAGCAGGATCAATGAAAATAATATCTTTCCGGCAAAATTGAGGAGGGTTTCAGCTTTCATTGAAAGAAATACATCATCTTATTAATCAAAACATGACAGCTTAATAAGGAGCTGTCATTGTTTTTCGTACACATCAATATCCGGTTCCAGTCCTGTATATCACGGCCGGCCGGATATTTCTTACCGGAGCGGAAGTTCTGCTTCTGCGTATCTATCAGGCTTTACATCCGAAGGAGATGAATAGTAAACCTTCAGGGTGCCGCTTTTCAGATCAATATTTTCGATCCTGGTCAGAGGAAGCTGAAACTTTCTTATTGTATTTGGAGTATATACAGCCACTCCGTTGGCTATTCCAACTCTTGAAATCATCCCCTGAGGTGATATGTGATCCACGGCAATGTCTCCGTATACCGACATATTGCCGGTTCTGTTGAAGGTGAACTTCAGAAATGGCGCTCCACCTGTCTGGTAATCCAAAGAAAGATCAGAAAGGGTTACCCTGGTGTCAGGTTCACCAACCCTTATTATTACGGGGATGGTAATCCCGAATATAGGTGTAAGAACCACCGATAATGTTGTTGTATCACGGTTAATCTGTTCTTCAGCAAGTGGTTTAACATCGGGTGTAGCCCTGAAATAGAAATGGGACCTGTATTCTCCTGGTGTCATTTCCCCTGTTCTTATCAGCTGTATCTTCACGGTTTGTGATTCATTGGGGCCCAGGGCCACAGAGCGTGGGAAAAATCTCACATAGCGTTCGGCGAACCGCTGACCCGGATCCGGTTCTGTAATCGTTTCAAAGCCACCGTCGTCTTTCATCCTGACCTGAACCATCGAGATTGAATACTTAGCTGTATCGTTCCCTATATTTGCCAGGTTAAGGTCGAATGTCCGTGTTTGTCCCTCGAAGACCACTCTTCTCGGAGTTATCAGCAGGTCGCCCTGAGCGGATACAGCCTGTACAGTTAGAAAAAGAAATACCAAACAGGCAGCCACGCTCCCACCGGCACACCTGTTTCTCTTCATCAGTATAAGTATTTTATTCATTCCGCTCAGTTAAAGTCAAAAGTTATATTGTATGAGCCCCTGTATCTTCCAACCGGATTGTCAAGAAGTGTGCCGATCCTGAGGGTAGCACCGACATGTACTTCCCTGAAACCGTTAAAAAGCATTCCTGTCCCTGTTCCATGGGCCGGTATCGACATCCAGTCCTTAACGATCATGGTTTTTGAACTGGTCTCGTGCCTGATAACTACGGGTTCTGAAGGCAAAGTTATTGAAAAAGCGGCATCTTCGGTTCCGGTCAGGAAGAAACAGGCCGGATTGTGGAAGCCGCCGCCTGAATAAACGCTTCCCAGTACAGATATAGCTCCGTCGGGAGTCAGAATCAATTCCCCTCCCTGGTAGCCCGGCGAGAACTTCCCGAAGTTAAGCTGGGAAGTCTCACTCGCCGAAAATACCGGAACAACCTCCGCTGTTATCTGTCCGGTGATAGTGAATTCCTGACCGGTGGTCTGGGCATGTAATTCCAGACCACTAAAAAGTATAAGAAGAAGGCTGAAGAATATCTTTACAGTCCAGGTCATACAATTGACTGAAAAAATTACAGGTTCTGTCAGTTATACTGAACAGTTACATTATATGTGCCTGTATATGCTCCTGTAACCTGACTGACGCCCACTGTCAGTGTTGCACCAACGCTGAATGTTTCGGATCCACCGGCAGGTATTGTTCCCGATGCATTTGAATTGAAACCGTCAACATCCATTGTATTGGTTCCGTCAGTTATTGTAACGGTTCCATCAACCGGAAGAGTCGTCGTATAGGTTAAGGTCGGCTCCCCGGTAATTGTGAAAGTACCGGCCGAATGTGCAGGTGCTGCAGCGGAAACGGCACAGGTACCGGATCTGCCGCCGGCGGTTGAGATGATGACCGTGCCTCCGGTATTGTAAACGGTGCCAAAATGGAGTGTTGTTCCTGCCGTAAGTGTTATAGGAGCAATCACCCTGGCAGCTGCATTGCCTGTGGCTGTCGCACTGCTCTGGGCGTTAAGGTTCATCGAAAAGGCAACAAACAGGCTTGCTGCACACAAATACATGAAGATCTTTTTCATTTTAGATTTCTGGTTTTAATAGTTATTATTTTACTTTTCTACATCATTTTAGGCCTGATGTAACCTTATGCAAAGAATAAAACAAAAGTAATCTCCGTGCCAGAAAGAGCCGGGGCCTGAAAAAGATAATAATTAACAAGTTTTAATAATTATTAACAATTGAAGGAAACAGCACCTGCATCCCGGGCTTTAAAGGTGATGGATAACAAAAATATGGGCTGGTAAGCCTGGCTATAACAGTGATGCTGATTCCTTATCAAGGAAAAGCCATGCGTTATGATGGTGCCTGAGTATTGAAGCAGGAATCTGAGGCGATACCGGATCGTTGAGAGTCTGTCTCACAGCTTCAGCTTTTCGCTGATCGGGAACAGTGCATATTATGGCTTTCGATTTCATTATCTGACGTATCGACATGCTGATGGCCTGCATAGGAACTTCCCGCAGAGAAGCAAACCAGCCTTCTCCCAGCTGTTGTTTCCGGCATGCCTCATCGAGGTTTACCACGATATATGGTTCTTCAGTATCAAAATCGGCAGGCGGGTCGTTGAATGCCAGGTGGCCGTTTTCACCTATTCCCACAAATGCCACATCTACAGGGTGTTCCCGGATCAGGTCGCCAAGCCGGCGACATTCCTCAGCGGGATTCCCTTCTCCATTCACATAATGGAATTCTTTCAAAGGCACAAGTCCTGCAAATCTTTCCCTCAGGTATTTTCTGAATGAGGCAGGATGTGATTCCGGCAAACCTATATATTCATCGAGATGGAATGCCGTGACTTTCGGCCAGTCGATTTTCTCCTTCACAAGAGCAGCGAGCATTTCAAACTGTGATGCACCTGTTGCGACGATAATATTGGCAGTGCCCCTGACCGAGACAGCCTTTCTTATCAGGAGAGCTCCTGTCATGGCAGCCTTGACTCCCATTTCCTTTGTACTATCGGAAATTATTAGTTCCATATCCTTGTCTTTATCATTTTTGCTTCCTCTGATTACAAACATAGTTCATCCCCGGGATATTTACATATAGTGCTAAAACCTCATTTTATTTTTCCCTGAATATTATCAGGCATTCTTCGTACTATCAGAAAAAATCTGCGATGGCAAACCAGCTTGTCACCAGGCTGAATACAATCACCAGCGAAAGCCAGATATTCATATTTGTCCCCGCTCTGTGCTCTCCCATAATATTTTTTCTGTTAACAAGGATAAACACCGGTATCGCGACAGCCGGAAGTATCAGTGCCTGAAAAGCCTGTGATCCCACCATCAGCAGAGGAGGTGTGGTTTTTATTACCTGCATACCGAAACCGAAAAGGATCCCAGCCAGACCGAGTATTCTGTACATCGGGGATTTAATATTCCGTTCTCTGCCGGTGTAATCACTTATCAGCCAGGGGGCTATGAGTATTATAGGGAATATTGAAGATATTCCTGCTCCTGCAATGCCCAGAATAAGGATGAAAGCCGCAACTTTCCCTCCCAGGGGTTCAAACAGACTGATCATTTCGACTGTATTATGAAGCTTCATGCCCATCACGTGAAGTGTGCCGGCAGAAACAGCCATGATGACAAAACTTAGAAAGAACATCATCGAAGCGGATACCGCCGAGTCCTTTTTCTCATTTTTAAGATGACTGATATTCCAGCCTTTCTCTGCAACAACAGTGCTACGCATTATAAAGACCGCGGCCGAACAGGTAGTACCGGCCATGGCTGCAATAAGTCTGAAGGAACCCGGTGTATCCGGAACACTGGGTACCAGACCCTTAACGATGGAATTAAGGTCAGGTCTCACCATGAAGAATACCGCTATGAAAGATACTCCCATTATGATCACCAGATAAATAAGGAATTTCTCGAAGGTTTTGTAGGCCCCGAACCACAGCAATGCATAAAGAGCTGCAACCATCACCGCAGTTATCCAAAGTGTGCTGAAACCATTTCCCCCGAACAGAAGACGGGAACCTTCACTGAGAAGATCGGCAACGATACCGAAAATCCCCATAAGAGCAAGTATTTCACCTGTAATTAGGGCGATCAGTATATATATGGCAATTGGTTTCCCGAACCTGAAGTTGTTTTTTATATTGTAAAGGGCAGTGTTCCCGGTGACGAGTGTCGTCTTTCCGTAAGCAACCATAAGGATATATGTGAAGACACAGGAAAGTACGAGGGCCCATGTGAGTGTCATCCCATGTTCAGCTCCGGCCTTCGCCATTGTGGTGACACTACCCGTACCTATATTGTAGCCTATGAGAAAAAGCCCGGGGCCTACTGCAGCAAGGGCAAGAGCCGCTTTTTTAAGAAGGCTGGATTTCATAATGTTAAGGGTTAAAGGGGTTAAAGGTTTAAGGGTTTAGGGTAAATTGGACTGGTTTCATGGTTATAATAAATTCAAATTTTCGTGGTATAACCTGGTAAGGTGTGAAGACCGACAAGGCTGTGCAACCCACTCCGCTGGTTGCATAGTCGAAATTAAAAGTCACGGCATCCAAAGGTATAAGCTGGAATGGGTACAATGCCCTTGTGAGGTTACCGGCCGACCAGGGGACAGAGCTGAAATTAAATAGTTTGTCCCCGCTGAATTCCAGACCGGCTCCCCTGTGATCAGTGATCCTCACCCACCTGTTGTCAGTCCGCAATCCATAATCCTGAGGAATCAGGTAAGGCTCATACATATCGTTAACAGTTGAACGGTAAAGACCTGTCCTGTAACCTGATTTTCTGTCGGGGTAATTTTCCTGTGGTCCCCTGCCGAACCATTCGACATTCTGAAGCGAACTGTCGAGTATCCATTCCGTACCAATCCTCGGCAGCCATGATGGCATGTTCCCGTCGGGTGTCACAGTATGCGATATCTTAATTTCACCGGAAGAAAAGATATGATAGCAAAATTCGCTAATAAAAGCCCCTCGTCCTGAAGAGGGAGATGAAACAACATGCACCCTGATTTCGGCGTATCCCTCCTTTTCGGATGAGAAGTTGAATGATACTAGCTTTTCACGGATTCTGTCCAAACCCCAGGTGTACCATTCTGAGGAAGCCCACCGACCCATAAAATCAGATCTGTGCCTGGTATTTGACCGTCCGAAATTCCACTCATCTGTTTCGTTGGCAAGAGGAGCTCTCCATACATTAAGGCCGGGACCTCTCCTGAGCATCTCCTTATCCATAAAAATATATGATTCAAGCCTTCCTGTAATTCTGCTGAATGTACAGGAAAAATTCTTTCCGCAGATAACTACCGAGCTGTCGCCGGCAGTTATTTCCGGCGGCCCTCCGGCAAGATCCCTGTTTTCACCTGACGGAACATTCCGGGGAAGTTCAAACTGAGCCCAGGCAACTTCGAATCCTTTATCTGCCCACAGTGTCTTCTCCCTGGTTCTGAAACTAAGAGTAAGACTGTACTCCCTGGCAGATTCATTAAGCGGTCTGGTGAAAGGAATAAGTATCTCCTCCGATTCCCCGGGATCGATATCCGTGCTAATCTCTCCTTCCTGAACAATCTCACCATCAGCTTCAAGAAACCACAGAGACTGCATTTCACTGAGGTTTGTAAAAAGGTTTCTGTTTGTTATCCTGACATTTCCTGATGCGGCAGACAGAAGCTCTGCCTTAACCGGCTCTCCCATTTTTTTTATCTGCCACATTTCAGGCTGGGGCCGGCGGTCGGGCCATATTGAACCATAGGTACGGGCTCCTATACCATAAGTGTAAAACTCTCCGTCGATTGTCATCTCCCCGAAATCGAGCCACAATAAAGATTTTGCCTTCAGTCCGGTAGCAGCGGATATAAGTTGTTCATGATCAATATTCTCATCAAAAATAGAAACCCTGTCAATTATGGCATCGCAGATATAAACTGATGTTTCCTGTCCGTGAATTTCCACGTTCCTTCCAATGTTTACAGGGAAGGGTGTATTGGTGATGGTGCCTGACACAGGCTTCCTTTCGCTTTCCCTTCCGTCGATGTTAAGAAAAATCGATTCCCCGTCATAATGAGCAGATACAAAATGCCAGTTATTTTCCCAGTCACCCGGAAGAGCTATCCGGACTGTATTACGGTTTCTTGTTGTAAGGTAAAATTCAAGGGACTCGTCTCCAATCTGGTGAATGCCGAACTGGTTATTTCCTTTTGTTATAAGTGTCCCTGCTGAGCTGCTCAGAGCACGGGGATAGACCCAGAGTGAAAGAGTAAGCCTGTCGGAACTGATCTCCAGCCGGGGATCATTATATACTTCCACCCATTGATCATGACCGTTAAGGTCGAGACTTTTTCCGTCATACCCACTTACCAGCTCAGCCCTTCCCATGACATTTACCTGAATGTTATTTGGAGAAGAGTCTTTCAGTGTTCTCACGCTGTCAGAGAGACCGGTGCTTACGAAATCCCAGATCGCACCCCCCATACTCCGCGGATACTTATGAAATAATTCCCAGTATTCATCAAGACCTCCTCCTCCATTACCTGTAACAGCCACATACTCATCGAGGAACGATGGCCGGGGATCGGCAGCAGGCGGAACAGTGAACACGTCGGTAAGAAGAGAGCGTATTGAAGGGTATCGCGGGCCGATTATTTCCTCACAATTATGTGCAAAAGCATTGCCTCCGTACATCCAGTAACGTGTATGGTCATATTTTCTGCCTTCATCAATGACAGCACAGATGTTATCGCCTTCTCCGCTTTCGTTACCGGCGCTCCAGAAAATAACACATGGGTGGTTCCTGTCGCGCAGCACCATTTTGCGGGCTCTTTCACGGTACATGTCTTCCCATTCGGTTCTGGCTGAGAGATATTCGAAACCATGACTTTCATCGCCTGTCTCGTCGACTATGTATATCCCGTATTCATCAGCAAGCTCCAGGTATCTTTTGTCGGGAGGATAATGCGATGTTCTTACACAGTTGATATTGAACTGCTTAAGTAATGTAAGATCTTCACGGGTTGTAGCCTCATCCATTGAATGTCCCAGTTGGGGATGCTGCATATGGCTGTTAATTCCATTGAGTTTTACAGGCTTGCCGTTCAGGTAAAAGACCTGTTCTCTTATCTCCGTCTCCCTGAAGCCTGTTTTTCCTGCAAGAGCCTGCAGGGATTTTCCCGATTTATCGAGAAGCTCAATTACAATTAAATAAAGGTTGGGCTTTTCTGCCGACCAAAGCAGAGGATTTTTGATTACATCGGTCAGGCTGACCGTTTTTTTTGAATGCGGATCAATCTCCGGGACCAGGAACGACATTTCTGATATAATCTCTCTTCCCTGTCCGTAAAGGGTAGCTTTAATCAGAAGGTCTTTTTCCGCAACCGGCTGTTCGTTTTCGAGGACCACATCAAGAGAGAATTTTGCATCCCTGTAATTTTCATCAAGATCGGTGACAGCAAACCAGTCAAATATTCTTACCTGGGGCGCTGCATAGAGCCATACATCACCGAATATTCCGGCCAGCCGCCAATAATCCTGGTCTTCAAGATAATAGCCATCAGAGTATTTCGTAACAAGTAAGGCCAGGGTGTTTTTACCGGTATTTAAATATTCTGTAATATTGTATTCGGCCGGTTCATGAGCTCCTTCATTATAGCCCAATTCTTTTCCGTTAATCCATACGAATGATGCCGATGCTGTCTTTTCCATTCTGAGGAAGACCTGCATACCTTTCCATGATGAAGGTATTGCAAAGGTTTTCCGGTAAGATCCCGTGGGGTTATATTCACGGGGGACACGGGGAGGATCGGGTTTAAAAGGCGGCTTTATATTCCGGAACAGGGGGTCTCCGAATCCCTGCATCTCCCAGTTTGAGGGTACATAAATCTGATCCCACTTTTTGTCGTTGAAATTTTGAGTGAAAAAATCTTCAGGAGCCTGTTCGGGAACATCACTGTAAAAGAATTTCCATGTACCGTTAAGTGAAAGGGTCAGCGGTACACCTGAACTGGCTGAGGCCAGTGCTTCATCCGAATTCCTGAAGGGGATAAAAGGAGTGTGGCCATCTTCCTGGTTGAGTTCAAAAACTCCCGTGTTTTCTATATAGCTGTAAATATCACTTTGAAAGGGTTTCTTCTGTGCTGTTGCCGACAGGGTTATTGTTAACAAAATAACAGAACCAAGGGATTTGTTCATCGGGCAGTATTTTTTAAGGGGACAGTAAAATAAGGGATACAATCAGGAAAAGCATATCATACTGAGGGTTCCCATCCCGGTTCATACTCTCTTGTCCATAGCTTTTGTGCTTTTCTGTTTTTCAGGATATGTCCGTCAGCAGGATCTATGTCGAGGGAAAAACCCGTTCTCTGGGCAATGTTACCTAGCTGAACCAACAAAGTACTCTTATGTCCGCTTTCTATATCCGATCTAAGCTGAGCCCCTGTCTTTATGGCATCGAGAAAATTCCTTATATGAACCGAATCGAGTCCTGCCGACGGATCGCTTGTATTCCTTGAGTCGATATCGGTTTTGCTGCTCACTTCCTTAACAAGCTTCCCTTTCAGGTCGTAGACGAAATATTCATCACCTCCATTGATCTGGAGAGCGCCTTCCTCTCCACTGAAAATTACTCCGACTGTACTTCCTTCGACAGGACGTCCGTTACAGCTCAGTCCTTCCCAACACATGGCAGTGTTGTTGCCGAATTCCATGGTAATTACCTGAGTGTCGGGTGTTTCCCAGTCGTCGTCGTAACGATACCTTCCACCTGTTGAGGTTACTTTCACCGGGTAATCCACGCCTAGTCCCCAACGTGCAATATCGACAAAATGAGTACCGTTATTAAGTGCTTCTCCTGTCCCCCAGTTCCAGAACCAGTGCCAGTTATAATGAATGAGATTATCCCTGAAAGGTTTTTCTGGAGCCGGACCCTGCCATAGTTGGTAGTCGAGCCAATCAGGAACCGGTGTTTCCTTTCCTTTGCCAATAGAAGCACGGTTGTTTGTATACCAGGTTTTAGCAAAATAAGGGCGGCCTATGATTCCGTTCCTGAGTTCTTCAATTCCCTGTATTACCCTTGGAAAGGATCTCCTCTGGTTACCCATCTGCACTGTTTTTTCGTATTTTTTCACTGCTTCCACCAGGAGCTCTCCTTCAGCAGGATTATGGCTGCATGGTTTCTCGAGATACACGTGCTTACCTGCCTTAAGTGCCAGAAGGGCAGCTGGTGCATGCCAATGATCGGGCGCTGCAATCACAAGGGCATCGAGGTCTCTGCTTTCGAGACCCTTCCTGAAGTCGGGCCGTGCTTCCGGTCGTTTAACACCGAGTTTTTCAAGAGTATCACAGCACTTTGAGGCTGCACGGGAATCTACGTCGCTTATGAAGATCACATCAACATCTTTCTGCCTGGCAAAGGACCTTGCAAGTGCCAGTCCTCTTGAATTGACGCCCATAACCGAAATACTTATCTTTTCATTTGATCCGGCAATCCTGGAGTAACTGCGGGCTCCGAAACCCGGTAAAATGCCACCCAGGCTTACTGCTGCAGCTCCGGCAGCAGCTCTCCTGACAAAAGTCCTGCGATTGTGTCCCATGGTGATGATAATTTTAAAATTGAATTTAAACCTAAGAAATAAAAATGAAAATGCAAACCACTGACTACTGCCTGGCATTTTAAAGAATTATCTTCCCCTATGACGCATCATTGTTATCTCATGAAAATTTAATAATTTCGCATTTCATACATTTTTTGTCTATAACAACCAACCTATATTATTGTATATGAACAAATTCCGTCTTTCTTTAGTCCTTTTCACATCAGTTATAATACTGTTGTCGGCAACTTCCTGCAAGAGAGAATCACACAGTGACAAACTCAGTGTCGATTATGAAAAGTATATCATGCCGAACGGCCTTCAGGTAATTCTGCACGAAGATCACTCCGATCCGATGATGGCCTATGCGATAATGTATCATGTTGGCTCCAGCAGGGAGATTCCGGGAAAAACCGGATTCGCGCATCTTTTTGAACATCTTCTTTTCGGCGGATCGGAAAATGTTGAACCGGGTAAATTCGATCTTGTAATTGAAGGTGTTGGAGGTTCAAACAACGGTTTCACCAGCCGTGATGTAACCACATATTTTGAGATGTTCCCGAAAAACGCACTGGAAAAAGTGCTGTGGCTGGAATCGGACAGAATGGGTTTCTTCATCAATTCAGTGACGCAGCGTCTTCTTGCAATACAGCAAAATGTGGTGCTCAATGAAAAAAGACAGACTGTCGACAATGCACCCTACGGATTTACACAGGAGGCAATATATAAAAACCTGTACCCCGAAGATCATCCTTACAGATGGGATGTGATCGGTGACATGGAAGATCTGCGTAATTCCACACTGGATGATGTCCGTAATTTCTACGAAAAATTCTACGGCCCCAATAATGCGACCCTTGTAATTGCCGGTGATTTCAATCCCGATTCAGTAAAAATTCTGCTTGATAAGTATTTCGGGGAAATAAAGGGATATGGCAAAGTCGAGGAACGGTCTCCCATGCCGGTCAGGCTTGAGGCTACAAAGAAGGTTTACCATGAGGATAATTTTGCCAACGTTCCGGAAATAAATATGGTATGGCCTGTGCCGGAATCTTACAACAAGGATATGTACCCTCTCGACTTCCTGGCAAAAGTACTTTCGGAAGGAAAGAAAGCACCTATGTATAATGTCCTGGTAAAAGAAAAACAGCTCACTTCCTCTGCGAGTGCCTACAACAGTTCCAGTGAACTTACAGGAGAGTTTACCATCAGCATCAGAGCCAATGAAGGCCATACTCTTAAGGAGATTGAAGAAGCTGTTTTTGAAGCATTTGGACGATTTGAGAAAGACGGTATCACAGATAAGGATGTGGAAAGGATCAAGGCAACAAGTGAAATGTCTTTCTACCAGGGACTGAACAGTGTATTCTATAAAGCACTTAACCTTGCATTCTATAATACCTTTTTAAAAGACCCCGGCTTCATCGAGAAAGATATAGAGAACATCAAGGCTGTTACAAAGGAAGACATCATCAGGGTTTATAATGAATACATTAAGAACAAACCATATGTTGTAACAAGTTTTGTCCCGAAAGGAATGGCTGAAATGGCTGCAGATAATTCCATCCCCGCAGTGGTTGCGGAAGAGAATATTAACGATGCCGCCCAGGTTGAGATAGCTGACGACATGAACGAAGCAATCGTGAAAACTCCTTCTCTCATCGACAGGACAACAGAACCACCGGCCGGACCTGAGCCGGAAGTTAAGGTTCCTGCGATATGGAAGGCACAACTCTATAACGGGATTGAGGTGTTTGGAATTCAAAATGACGAACTCCCACTTGTGAATCTGAGCATCGTGCTTTCCGGTGGTGCATATCAGGACAGGATTGAACTTCCAGGAGTATCAAATCTTGTAGCTGCGGTAATGCCCCAGGGAACAAAGAACAAAACACCTGAAGAACTGGAAGAGGAAATAGAGCTTCTCGGTTCCGGAATCTCAATGTACTCGGGCAGGGAGGAGATGCATTTCGAAGGTGCCACACTGTCGAGGAACTTTGACAGGACAATTTCGCTCATGAAAGAGATCCTTCTTGAGCCCAGGTGGGATTCATCCGAATTTGTAATTGCAAGAACAAGGGCATTGAACAGCCTGATACAGTCGGAAGCGCAGCCGTCAAGCGTTGCAAGCCGGACCTTCTACAGGCTTATCTACGGAACCGATAACATATTTGGTTATGACTCCAGAGGAACAAGGGAATCAATGGAAAAAATAACCATAAACGACCTGAAAGAATATTACGACAGAAATTTCTCTCCCACGGTCACCAGGGTTCTCGTTGCCGGCAATGTAACTCAGGAGGAGGTAATGAAGGCCCTGGCACCCCTGGCATCGGAATGGAAACCTAAAGAGGTTGTCAGGAAAAGCTATCCGGAACCCGTGAGACCTGAAAAATCAACAATCTTCTTCGTCGACATACCTGGATCAAGGCAATCGGTTATTTATCTTGGCTATCCGGCCATCAAACGCGACAATCCGGATTACATCAAGACAAGTTTCATAAACTACAGGCTTGGCGGTGCCTTCACAAGCATCTTCAACCAGATTCTCCGGGAAGAGAAGGGTTTTACCTACGGAGCTTCAAGCAGTTTTCTACAAATGGGTATAACTGCACCGTTCGTTGCAGCAACAAGCGTAAGATCGGATGCAACTTATGAGTCATTGAAAATATTCAGGGATGAAATGGAGAAATACCGCGAAGGGATAAGCCCTGAAGATCTTCAGTTCATCAAAAATTGCATGATAAGATCAAATGCCCTTAATTTCGAGACCAACGCCAATCTTGTTGGAATGCTTTCGACAATGACGAAATACGGGTTCCCTGAAGATTTCATCAAGTGCGAGGAGGATATAATCAGGAATATGACTATTGAAGAACACAGGGCTATAACGCAGAAATATATAATTCCCGACAGGATGTATTACGTGGTAGTGGGTGATGCTGCCACACAAATGAAGCCTCTCGAAAAGATAGGTTTCGGAAAACCTGTCCTGAAAGGAGCGAAACAATAAACCGGGAGCCTGTGTTAACGGGCAGCTATATCATACACCATCAGCGACGACCCGTGCCTTACATATAGTCGTTTGTTATGGATCACCAGGTGAGCCCAGTGAGGCCCTTCACCCAGGGGAACCTTGAATGTGCTGATTATATTGAATTTACCGGCATCCGGACTAACAAGGGCAACTCTTCCGCTCTCTGCATAGATATAAAGAAGTCCGTCGTTTGAGATGATGTTACAAGGAGCCAGGTCCCGAAGAGAATATGTAACTTTTCCGCTGTTCCAGTCTAAACAGAAAAGACTTCTGTTCCTGTCACCTCCACCGTATATTTTACCGTTGAGAACGACAAAGCCTCCGATTTTAGGATCGAGATTTGGATCCTCCCACAACCTGGTAACGCTCTTGCCATCGGCAGAAAGCTTAAGCATTATGCCACCTTTTCCGTAACCAGAATTGCAGTAAAGCATTCCGTTGCTGTAAAAGGGAGGATTCGGGTGAACACTGTACTGGTTTATATGATCGTGTTTCCACAGAAACAGCCCCGAAGCTGCATCATAGGCCTGAATAGTCTTCTCCATCATAGCCACAAGGATCTTCTTCCCTCCGTGATTAATTAACACGGGTGATCCGTATGCTGATTTCTCATCTCCGCCACGGCTTTTCCAGATTAGCTTCCCTGTATTTCTGTCGACGGCAATGATATTTGCGTCAGGGCCACCGGGAGAGCAATACAGAACGTTACCATCATATAGCAGGTTTTCGGTAACGCCCCACTGAATGTTCCGGCCTCCATATTCCCTGAAAGTATCGACAGACCATATAATCTGTCCGTTGGCAGTATTCATGCAGATAAGCTGACCATAGGAGCTGAACAGATAGAGTCTGTTGCCAATCACAAGAGGAGTTGTTCTTACTCCCTCATGACTGGAGGTCCATTCCCTTCCGTATTCTTTTTTCCATTTTAGTTTTCCGTTATGGTCAAGAGCATAAAGGACACCGTTACCGTCAACCATCCCGGTAATAAAAATATCTGTCGAAGTAACTGCAGCTGAGGAATATCCTCCTCCCAGTCCGGTATACTGCCATAAAAGCTTAGGTCCTGCCGAAGGCCATTGTTTCATCAGACCGGTTTCCCGGTAAATACCTGTACGGTCCGGCCCTCGCCATTGTGATACCTCCTGTGAAAAAACAACAGTGCTTAATACTGTCAGAGCAAATGCAACAAATATTCTTTTCATATGACCTTCTTTTAATTTTCGCAAATATAGATTAAAACACACACGGTTTATTATCAACAGGATTCTGAAGTGACAATTTTTGTGCCATAGCTGACCAGACCTCCACATCAGCAATACAAATCTGTATGTCATACTGCTGACAAACAACAACATACAAACAAGAAATTCAAATGATCGCCCTCCGGAAATTTTTATTTTCCGCTTATGTTCATAGAAGCAACATAATAATCAGGGTCAACAACTACGGTCACTCCTGTTTTTCCTGTTTCAAACGAGGTGTATCTTGATGATGGATTTATGAGTACCGGTTCTCCTGAAATCAGTATCCTTAAAGGCATATTGAAGCCGGGAACACAGTTATTCCATCTGAAATTAAGTTTTGTACCACTGACATAGTATTCAAAAACCGGGATCCTGACATCTCTCAGATATTGGTCAAAGAAGGGTTTGAGGTTCATTCCCGTTTTTTCGCTCAGGTAATCTTCTATCTGTGATCCTTTTACCACCTGGTGATAGAATTCGCTGTTAAGGCCTCGTAAAAGATCTCTCCATTTCTGATCATCACCAATTACATGCCGGAGTGTATGAAGCATATTACCACCCTTTGGATACATGTCGGCTGAACCTGAAAAATTTACGTTATAGATACCTGTCACAGGCCTGTCGTTCCTTATGCTCTTTCTTGTTCCCAGCACATATTCAGCTCCTGCTTCTTTCCCGTAGTGATATTCTACATACAGATTCTCGGAATAGTTGATAAAGCTTTCATGGATCCACATATCAGCTATATCCTCGTATGTTATGCTGTTGGCAAACCATTCATGTCCCGATTCATGGATGATGATGAAATCAAATTTATCTCCCCAGCCGGATCCGCTCTGGTCTCTTCCGAGATATCCGTTCTGATACCCGTTACCATAAGTAACTGAACTCTGGTGTTCCATTCCCAGATAAGGAGCCTCCACAAGTTTGTAGCCGTCCTCATAGAAAGGATAAGGTCCGAACCAGTGCTCAAATGCTGCAAGCATCATGGGAGCCTGTTTGAAATGTACTTTTGCCTTTTCAAGGTTATCCCTCAGAACATAATAATCGCAATCCAGATCACCTTTCTCCCCCTTAAACACTTCAGAAAAATGGACATAATCTCCAATATTTATGTTCACACCATAGTTGTTGATAGGATTAGCCACAAACCAGTTGTAAGTAGTTGTTTTCTCCTTTCTGTTACGGACAACGCTCCGGAGTCGTCCGTTTGAAACATCCATCAGTCCTGATGGAACAGTGACACTTATCAACATACTGTCTGGCTCGTCGTACATATGGTCCTTGCACGGCCACCAAAGGCTTGCGCCGTCGCCCTGGCAGGCGCTGGCGATGAAGGGATTGCCGTTGTTGTCCTTCTTCCATGTTATCCCGCCGTCCCATGGGGGTCTGGCAGCCACTTTAGGCTTTCCGCCATAGGTCAGCAGCAATGAATATTGCTGTCCCGGCTCCTGTTTTTCTGTAAGAGTTATCCAGTAAACGTTGCCTTCTCTCCTCAAAGCCAGAGCTTTTCCGTTCTGTTCTGCCCTGATCAGATTGAGAGGCGGCTGCAGATCGATCTGCATGGTCCCTGCTTCTTTCAGGACTTTATAATCAACCCTGTTGGTGCCGTATATAGATGAATCGGAAGGGTCAACCTTTACCGAAAGGTGATAGTATTTTAGATCCCACCATGCTCTCTCCGGAGTTATGGAACCACGGAGGCTGTCCTGCCGGGTATAAACTTTTGCGGAAGGCGGCATGAACTGTGCATTCGACATGCATGTACAAATAATCAGTAACAATATGGTAAGTGATTTTTTCATAACCTGTAATTTTCATCTTTCAGGATAAAAATAATCAATATTTTATCACTTAATGGAAACATTCCCGGAAGACAGGTCAGCAAAATGATTTAATTGCAATATTTTTCCCAAATTAGCAGAAGCTATTATTCACCAAAAATTAAACCAATCAAGACCTATGAATAAGAAAAAATGGCTTCATCTGATTATCTCTGTAACACTGGTAATAATATCCCTGAATTTATTCGCCCAGGATTCACCCCGCAGCCGTGAATCTTTCAACGAAGGATGGAAATTTGTAAAGTTCTTCAATGCTTCGTATGAAAATAACGGTACAGACAGGGAGCCGGAAGGTCTGCAGTCGCACCTGCTTGATGACTCCTCATGGCGCAGCATCGACCTCCCTCACGACTGGGCAATTGAGGGTCCGTTCAGCGACACACTTGAAAATAATACCGGGCTCCTTCCCTGGAAGGGTGTTGGATGGTACAGGAAACATTTCAATGTAGAAGCACAGGAAAAGGAAAAAAGAATTTACATCGAATTTGATGGGGCCATGGCATATTCTCAGGTTTGGCTAAATGGAAAATATGTCGGCGGATGGCCTTACGGCTATTCATCATTCAGGCTCGACCTTACCCCATTCATAAATTTCGGAGGCGAGAACATAATTGCCGTAAGATTAGATACAAAAAAATGGGATTCACGCTGGTACCCTGGCGCCGGTATATACAGGAATGTATGGCTGGTAAAGACCTCGCAGGTACACGTGGCATTCAACGGCCTTTATTGCACCACTCCGGCTGTCAGTAAAGAAAAGGCAACCGTCAGCGTCAGTGCCGAGATTGAAAATCATCTATCCGTACCTGTAGCTGTAAAAGTCAGAGCTGCGATTTACAAAACAGACAGGAACCTTAAGAAAAACGCTGCTCCTGCTGCTGTTTCAAGAGAAGTTTTAGTGGAGATACAAGGATCTGAAGATCATAAATTAAGACTCGATCTGAATGTCCCTGAACCGGTACTGTGGGATATTGAAGATCCCGAATTATATTGTGTGGTTCTTACAGTTTCGAACCAGGAGAATCTGACCGATATGTGTGAAACAACAATGGGTTTCAGAACTCTGGAGTTTACAGCAAGGGATGGCTTCTTCCTCAACGGGAGAAGGGTTGAGATCAGGGGAGTCTGCAATCATCACGACCTTGGGGCATTGGGTTCCGCAATTAACACCCGGGCTCTTGAGCGCCAGCTTGAGATATTAAAGGAAATGGGTTGCAACGCTGTCAGGACAAGTCATAATCCACCTGCACCCGAGCTGCTTGACCTGTGCGACAGGATGGGTTTTCTTGTTCAGGATGAAGCATTTGATGCATGGATGACACCGAAAAAAAGAAACGATTACAATAAACTTTTCTACGCCTGGCATACCGAGGATCTCAGGGCCATGGTAAGGCGCGACAGAAACCACCCATCGGTCTTTATGTGGAGTACCGGAAATGAGATCAACGACCAGAACAACCCTGCTCTGTCGGAAAGCCTCAGGGCCATAATCAAATCGGAAGACAATACACGTCCGGTAACAGTAGGATGTAACTGGGATGAATCGGGGACTAACGGCTTCCAGCTTACTCTCGACGTATTTGGAATAAACTACAGGCTTTACCGTTACGACGCTTTTTTTGAACACCCCGACAATAAAGATCTGCCCTTTCATTCAAGCGAGTCGGCATCGACGGTGAGCTCCAGGGGAGAGTATTTCTTCCCTGTTGTCGAAGGTGACCTGAACAACAATCTTCCGGGAAAGGGTATCTTTCAGATCTCCTCTTACGATCTGGCATATCCGGCATGGGCATCGACACCCGACCAGCAATGGGAGATGCAGGATAAACATCCCGGCGTTTTCGGCGAATTCGTATGGACGGGCTTCGACTATATCGGAGAGCCAACCCCATACGGAGGTGATCTCACAGGTCTGAGACCGGGCACAAGAGCCTACGAAAGAGCCAAAGCGCTTCTTGATAAACAGAATGTAACAGAGGTTCCGTCGCGAAGCAGTTACTTCGGCATACTCGATCTCGCAGGTTTTAAGAAAGATCGCTTCTGGCTCTATCAGTCAAGATGGAGGCCTGATCTCCCGATGGCCCATATTCTTCCTCACTGGAACTGGAGCGAAAGAAAAGGCCAGGTCACTCCCGTGCACGTTTATACATCAGGCGATGAGGCGGAGTTATTCCTCAACGGAAAATCGCTGGGGAGAAAGAAAAAAGGACAGTACGAATACCGCCTCAGATGGGATGACGTAGTATATCAGCCCGGAATTTTAAAGGTAACAGCTTATAAAAATGGTGAATTATGGGCTGAAGACGTAATGAAGACTACAGGTAAAGCCTCACAGATATCCATGAGCACCGACCGTCAGACTATTGCTGACAGTGGCACCGACCTGGCATTCATAACCGTGAAAATAGAAGACAGGAACGGACTTATGGTTCCACAGAGCAATAATCTGCTGACATTCACTATCGAAGGTCCGGGGAAGATAGTGGCTACAGACAATGGAGATGCCACCAGTCATGAATCCTTCCGGTCTCAATCAAAAAAAGCCTATAACGGAATGTGTCTCGTTGTGGTAGCTGCAGAAAAAGAAGCCGGAGGACAAATAACAGTCAAGTGTAAATCTAAAGGTTTAAAGTCAGCGACCGTGACTATTAATACCGGCAACACAGGATCCATTCCGGTTCTGCTTAAACCGTGAACCTATATCCGTCCTTCAGCGAAAAAATGTGTCATGCCGGCAATATCTGAAGGATATTTATATGGCATTATGCATACTTCCGACAGTAAGAAATTGATTACCTGCTGATAAGACAACCTTTAATAATATCAGATCCGTGTTAATTATCGTTAAAACTTATTTTGAAAACTGCTTATTCAGATCATTTTGTGTAATTTCACAGGCTGAATAATTATGGACAGCTAAGGTTTCAGAAATTAAAATGAAGAAAACACTTATTACCACAGGGATTATTATTGTTGCAGCGATGCTTGTGCTGTACATCTTCAACAGGCTGACAACAAAAGATGACAGGTCATTTTTACTTACTGAAGTTAACAGGGGTGCATTTGAAATATCGGTAACAGCCACAGGAGAGCTTATTGCCGAAAACTCGATCGATATTCTGGGTCCGGCATTTTCACAGGGCAGGGATGTACGCTCAACAAGCGTCAAGATCACTGATCTCATACCGGAGGGAACGGAAGTGAAAAAGGGTGATTATGTTGCCCTGCTCGACAAAACAGAACTTGATAATGCTCTGAAAGATGCACAGGAAAGAGTTGATGAAATGGAGGAGGAACTGGAGATGCTTCTTCTTGATACATCCATGACCATGAACAACATCAGGGATCAGATAGCCAACCAGATACACACTGTGGAGGAAGCCGAGATAACCCTTAAGAATTCAAAATATGAACCTCCCACGACACAGAGGGAAGCTGAGATCAAGGTAGAGCAGGCAAAAAGGGTACTTGATCAACTTAGAAGAAGCTATGATCTCAGAAAAGCCCAGACAAAAAGAAATGTCCAGATACGTGAGATGTGGCTCAGCAGGATGAAAAGAAGAGTCAGTGATTACCAGGAAGTTCTGGATGCTTTCACGATAACAGCTCCTGCCGACGGTATGGTGATCTATTACAAGACCAGGATGGGAACAAAAAGGAAAACCGGTATGAATGTGAATGCCGTAGACCGGATTATTGCGACACTTCCCGATCTCACCTCCATGCTTTCCAAAGTGTATATCAGTGAAGTGGAAATAAGTAAAATAAAGACCGGTCTCCCGGCAGTGATAACTGTTGATGCTTTCCCTGAAAAATCATACACCGGAACGATACTCTCCATTGCTAATATCGGTGAGACCCTTCCCAATTCCGACACCAAGGTTTTTGAGGTAATGATTAAAATCGACGGCACAGACCTCAACCTGAGGCCATCTATGACAACCAACAACAAGATCGTCATAAACACCTTCGACGATGTGATCTATATTCCAACGGAATGCGTGCACACCGGATCCGACAGTATTCCGGTGGTATATACAAAGAGCGGGCTTCGTCAGAAGGTAAAACTGGGTCAGGCTAATGATAAATTTATTATCATCAGGGAAGGTCTTGAACCTGGAACCCCAATTTACATTGAGATCCCGGAGGGACATCATACTTTCAGAGACGCTGTGTGAACAAATGATATATGTAAGAGGGTGACTCATAAGCCCTCTTCCCTTGCAATTACCCCTAACCCCCTTAAAGGAATCTTATTGATTATCAAATCATTAACAAACCATTATCAGTAGGCCGGGCGTAAAAAAGGTGTCTCATAAGCCCAGCTTCCTTTAATATACCCCTAAATCCCCTAAAGGGGACTTGCTGTTTATCTAATTTTTAATAATCCTCTGTTAGTGTGGCCGACGAAATATGAGGGGCTTATGAGACAGCTTCTATTTTGTTAATGTATCTACTTAATCTTCTCAAAAAAAAAAAATCAAAAAAGAAGCCGCCTTGTTCTTTAAAACAGGCGGCCTTTGTTTTTTGCCGGAAAAGAAATTAATCCCTGTGCAAATTATTTTTTATCGTAAACAGCCGTGGTGACCCTGTCGCCCTGTTGTGAAGCCCTGGTGGTCTTGATGGTAAGAACCGAAGGACTGGTAAGTGTCCACTCTTCGGTAGTTTTCATCTCTGTAGTCTGACCATCACGTTCGAACGAACGGGTGGTGACTATCTTGAGAGTTTTCCCGTCAGCTGACCATGTAGCTACCGATTTGCTTTCACCCCTTCCTGTGCTGTTAACTGTCTCTTTGCCATCGAGGGTGTATTTTGTTGCCATGGTCTGTTCACCAAAACTCCTTTCAACGGTTAGCGCATTTGCATCCTGCTTTGCAACAAAATCCCTTCCGCCTCCAAAACCGCCTGGTCTCTGACCCTGTCCCTGAGGTGGCTGACCCTGACCCTGGCCCTGACCCTGGCGAGCGGGTCCCATGTCGCTTTTATCAACATTCAGACTCCATGTTCCCGAAAAATTTGCCTTACCTGCCTGTGCATCCAGGGTGAATGGCATAGCCAGAAAAGCCAGAATTATCATCGCTGATAATGCAGCTTTAAAACCTGTAAATTCTCTTTTCATTTTTTTCTTTTTTTTGGTTGAATAATATAAAGACAATATATCAAAGGTATTTATTCCCCGTTATACAGATATACATTTAAGTTTTTTTAAGAGTCACTGCATCTTATCCATAAAAAAATGCAAATGTGATTTTTAAAATAAAATACTTATAATTGCAGGCTTGAATATTTAATCTTAAAAACCATTAAAAAGAACATTATGATACGTTTACTACTAACACTGGCAATTACGGGATTTTTGTTTTCATCGTGTGGAAGCAGACAGGGCAGCGATGTGTCTGAAAATAAAACAGATGACAGTCAAGCCATTAAAGTGGAATTTGCATCGCTGATTGAAAATCCGTCAGAATACGTCGACAAAAATATTGAAGTTAAAGGGAAAGTGGTTCATGTGTGCATGCATACCGGCAAAAAAATGTTTATTGTAGGAGATGATCCGGATACCAGACTGTTCATTACGGCGGGAGAAAATGTACCCAAATTTCCGGTTGAGCTTGTCGGAAGCAGCGTGAATGTGGAAGGACGTCTGGAAAAAATTGTGACAGCCGATAAACCTTCAGAGGGAACAATGGCTGCAGGCCTGGAGAATGCAGCATCGGCTGTGCCTGCTGGTGAAAGTGCAGCAAAAGCTGAATCGGGAGAAGAATGTGCTACGGAGGCAGCTGTTGCAAAACAGGCAGCTCTCAGCGACCTGATGATGGTCTATAACAAGCATGTGGTAGTTAAATGACCTCATGGCTCTGAAACTTTCGAAATTAAACAGGGTTACACATCGTGATATAGGCTACCTGATAACGGGCATGACGATCATCTATGCCCTTTCAGGAATTGCACTGAATCATAAAAATGACTGGAATCCCAATTATATAATTGACAGCTACCAGTTCGACACGAGCATTGATCTGAACAGGGATTCCTTCACCGATGAGACTGCACGCGATATACTTGCCGGCCTTCCGGGTGAGCTGAAATACAAAACATCGCATTTTCCTTCGGGAAATATTGTCAATATTTTTATCGACGGTGGCTTTGTACAGGTTAATACGTTAACCGGCAAGGGAGTGGTTGAGAAGATCAGCAGGAGGCCTTTCTTTTTCCAGATAAACTTCCTCCATTACAATCCCGGTCCATGGTGGAAATGGTTCAGCGACATCTTTTGTGTTGCCCTGATAGCTGTAACGGTTACCGGGCTGTTCATTGTAAAAGGCAGGAACGGAATTACCCGTAGAGGAGCTGTACTGACCATTGCCGGGATTCTGATACCTCTTATCTTCCTGATCATCTATGGCTCCTGATAAAAGTCACAGTCCACTGACACATACTCCTTTTGAGCCGTTTACATAAAAAAAGCAGGGAAAAGTAAAAACTCTTCCCTGCTGTTGCTTAAAAAAGGGTAGAAAACAAAATTTTATACAACATCAGGCACAACAAAAGGTTTGCGTGGCGGACGGGTGAGGTATTTATCTGCCTTCTTGTCCTTGACGAATTTTTCTGTGGCCGGATCAAAATAAAGGGTTCTTCCCGTGCGGTAGGCAATGTTGCCCAGATGGGCCAGCCCTGATGACAGGTGAGCTGTTTCGACAGGACCATTAAGGATCGATTTATCGTGAGCCCTGACTGCCTTGATGAAATTGGCATAATGATCGCCGCCTTCCCGCCTTGACGGACCCGGTTTGTTGTTCCTGCCGAGGAAGGACTCATATCGGTCGTAGTTATAAACGACCAGATAGCCTTCGCTTCCATAGAAAATATTACCTACGGTAGCACCATTCTCGCTGTTGGTTATCCATGGTCTAACCTCAAATTCTATCATCTTCTTCTCTTTAGGATAGATATAGGTTGAAGCGAGAACTTCCGGTGTCTCTTTTGAATCGTCGAAGAGGAATTTACCGCCTCCGGCAGTAATTATCTCAGGCAAACCGACGTCGAGACCCCACATACAGAGGTCGGTTTCGTGTATCCCTTGATTACCTACGTCTCCGTTACCGTAGTTCCACTGCCAGTGCCAGTTATAATGAACCCAGTCTTCCGAGTAAGGAAGCATTTCTGCCGGGCCTGTCCACAAATCGTAATCAAGGCCTTCGGGTATTTTTCCGGGACCTTTTTTACCTATATCGCCACGCCAGCGGAATACCAGACCCCTTGCCATATATACATTCCCGATAAGTCCGTCGCGAAGGTGCTTAATGGCTTCCTGAACTGCCACAGAACTTCTCAGCTGTACCCCGTGCTGGACTATCCTGTCGTACTTATTGGCAGCTTCAACCATTTTTCTTCCCTCGTGGATATTATGGGAACCTGGTTTCTCAACATATACATCCTTTCCGGCCTGGCAGGCCCAGATAGTAGCAAGTGAATGCCAGTGGTTGGGCATGGCAATACTTACTGCATCAATCGACTTGTCTTCAAAAACCCTGCGGAGATCCTGTTGCTGGATGAGTTTTTTATTGTACTTTTTCTCAAACTCACTCACTCTTCTGTTAAGGACATTCAGATCGCAATCGCAAAGGCACACCACTTCAGAATCAGGTTGCTGCATAAATCCCGAAATATGGCTTCCTCCGCGTCCGTTAACTCCGATTACTGCAACGGTAGTCTTATCATTTGCCCCGAATACGCTGGATGAAACGATCGTGGGCATCGAAAGCAGTGCTGCTGCACCTGCCGATTTTTTAATGAAATCCCTTCTGGTTTCTTTTCTTTTCTCTTTCATAGGTTATATTTGGTTAAGATTAGATCCGGTTTGGGGATGTAAGTTAGTAAAATTATTTACTGGAGGTGTTCTGTTATAATTATTAAATAGATCATTAAGTTTTTTTAACTCATTATCCTGCAGGCCGGAGTGTATTATTTTATCATCATATCAAGCAGCACCCTGTCACAGATACGTCCGGTAAGATGGTCATTCCTGCACAGAGTCCCCACTCCTGACGGAGTTCCGGTAAATATAAGATCGCCGGTTTTAAGGGTAAAAAATCCCGAGACATATGATACTATCTGATCAATACTAAAGATCATGTCAGCGGTGCTGGCTTTCTGGACTACCTTGCCGTTTATTTCGAGAGAAAAATCTATGTTGCCGGAATCGGGAAACTCGTCGGCCGGGATAAAGGTACCAACAGGAGCCGCTCCGTCAAAACATTTTGAAAGCTCCCAGGGAAGACCTGATGCAGAATTACGGTTCTGTATGTCCCGGGCCGTAATGTCAATCCCAAGCGACAACTCATCATAATAGCGACGGGCGTATTTCACATCAATACCTTTTCCGAGTCTGCAGATCTTTACGACAATTTCAGCTTCGTACTGTATCATTGAAGAAAAGCCCGGAAGAAAAAAAGGCTTATTGTTTTTTAACAGTGAAGAATCAGGCTTAAGGAAAACGACAGGTTCCGACGGAAGATCCCGACCCATTTCCAATGCATGTTTCCTGTAATTCAGGCCGATACAAATTATCTTCATATCATTCCTTCCTGTTGCCGAAAGCTTTAAGTCTCAGCTCTGTAAGCACCTTTTTCGTATAGAGAGGAAAGTCACCGTTCATCATCCACGAATAGTAGGAAGGGTCGTCACGGAAGACACTCTCAACAGTCCTGCCCTTGTACTTTCCGAAATTGAAAGTCTCCAATCCATTGTCATTCATAATAATCCTTCCGGCAAAATCGACTATCTCATTGTAAGTACTGAAGTCTGCAAGTCTTTCAACGTCATTTTCAAGGTCGGGATACATGTCGAGCTGCGATTTGAGAACCTCATAGGTAGCGAGCGTGTCAGCTTCAGCAGTATGAGCTTCAGTTAGTTCCTTACGGCAATAAAACCTGTATGCCGCAGAAAGATTTCTCTGTTCCTTTTTATGAAAAATCACCTGAACATCAATATATTTCCTTCTCCTGAAATTGAAATCGCTTTCAATTCTCAGAAATTCCTCTGCCAGCAGCGGGATGTCAAACTTGATGGCATTGAAACCGGCAAGGTCACAGCCTTCGAGAAAAGCTTCAAGCTTACCGGCAATTTCGCCGAAAGAAGGGGCATCGGCAACATCATGATCGGAAATGCCATGTACGGCTGTTGATGCTGCGGGTATCGGAATACCCGGATTTACAAGAGTAGTAAGCCATTCCTCCTGGCCATCGGGTTTAATTTTAAGAAGAGATATCTCTACTATACGATCGGATGTTACATTTATTCCTGTCGTTTCAAGGTCGAGGAATACAAGCGGACGTTTAAGTTTGAGTTCCAAACCCTATGCATTTATCATCATGGGCATCAGCAGCATGAGAAGGTCTTCTGCCTCACTCTCCGTTTCGGAGGGAAGGAAGAGACCGGCTCTTGTCGGATCGGCGAGCTCGATTACAACATCCTGTGAGGTAAGGTTAGCCAGTATCTCCAGGAGAAATACAGATTTGAAACCTATTTCTATTTCATCGCCGTCATACTGGCATTTGATCCTTTCGTATGCAGAAATAGAGAAATCGATATCCTGTGCCGAAACCGTAACCTGGTTTCCTTTAAGCTGAAGGCGGACAAGATTGCTGGCCTGGTTGGAGAATACAGAGACTCTCCTGAGAGTATTATAGAATTCGACGCGGTCGATAGTTATCTTCCTGGGATTGTTTTTAGGAATGACAGAATTGTAGTTGGGATAGTTCCCTTCCACCAGACGGCAGATAACCCGGTAATCATTCAGGTTGAAAAATGCATTTTTATCGTCGAACTCCAGGGTGAAGGGACCTTCTTCCCTGGGCAGAATATTTTTCAGGAGAGAAGCAGGTTTCTTTGGAAGAATAAAAGATGCATTTTCTTCGGCACTGGCATCACTTCTCTGGTACCGAACCAGCTTATGTGCATCGGAAGCAACGAAAGTTATCTTTTCAGGCGATGCCTCAATAAAAACACCTCCCATGACAGGGCGAAGCTCATCGTCAGCTGTCGCAAAGAGTGTCCTGGAAATGCCGGCAAGCATAACTTCGGCATTGATGGTAAATGAAAATTTTTTATCCTTCTTTATGACCGGCAGGGCCGGGAAATCTACTCCATTCTGTCCCATCACGTTAAACTGCCCGTTTTCAGATATTATGACAACGGCCAGCGTATCGGGATTTATATCGAATGTAAGAGGCTGTGAAGGGAACTCCTTAAGGGTTTCAAGCAATATCCTCGCGGGAAGAGCTATCGTACCATCTCCTTCCGTATTCTCCAGTTTTATCCTGGTTATAAGAGTTGACTCGAGGTCCGATGCTGTTATCTCAAGATCATTTCCGCTCAGATTGAATAAAAAATTGTCAAGAATGGGAAGTGTATTCTTTGAACTTATTACCCTGCTGATTGCCTGCAGATGACCAAGAAGTTCGGTGCTGGAGACTACAAATTTCATTTCGCTTTCGGTTTAAGTTATATCGTATTACTAAATATATTATCTATAAAATTAATCTTCAACCGGTTAAGCCTTAGAACCTGCTGAAATCCCAATTATCAATATTACAAAAAAAATATAATCCCTCAAATAAAAATTATTCCGGAAAGAAATAGGAAATCTTCTTGAGAAGAGGATCGATATCGAAATACCTCAATATAAAAAGCTCTTCCCTGTTATCTGTTTTGCCCCAAAGCCTGTCAGTGTCTTTCATACCCGTTTCAGGATCTTTCTTTTCCCAGAGTGTGAGCTTAATCTTTCCACCCTTCGTTTCTGCAAAAGTAATATTGCAGAGAGGTTCTCCGGCGATAATTTTTTTCCTTTCCTCTTCATCAATATCTAAGGCCCAGTTTTCAAAAGGCACCAGGGTGAAGTAGGAAATATACCTTCTCACTCTCGCAGAATCCCATCCCTGAGTTAAATTGCCGTATCCGTAAAGAGAGAAAGAACCGTTGCTGCGTTCAATTTTAAACGAAGCCTGAGGGTCAGCAATATTCTCGAAATCGACCGATGCTATTTCAGAGGGAAGAAACCTGAACAGGGTGAAGGGAAGCCAGAAAAGCTCGGCAGTCGTGAATACCGAACCTATGTCGCCTTCAAATCCGGGAAGATGAACTATAAAGGGTTTCGCCCGCTCCCTGACTTTCATTATGTTACCGTAAATATTCGAATTTGTCTTATATACAAGAAAAGAGCTCAGCAATTTTCTGTTTTCAAAGACCCTGATCCTTACCGGCCGGATATTTTGCTGTATAACAAGCTCATCAAAAAGTACGGGCGATACCGGCGATTTTATTTTCATGCCTGTAACTATATGCGTTATGAATGAGACTTCGCTGCTACGGGCTTCATGCATGCCGTTCACAAACCACTTCTCTCCTTTCCTGTCGAGCGAAAGAACTGCAGTGTCGGATGATAATTCGATACGGGTTATCTCCACAGCGGCATTCGCAGAAAAGGAAGTCTGATCCCTTCCAAAGGGAGACCGGTTCCTCAGAAGCATTACCACGGCAACAGTGAGTATCAGAAGAACTGCCAGAAGAATATTTTTCGAATTTAGATTTCTGATCATCCGTTTCCTGCATATTTTTTCCTTCTGAAATAGCCGTACAGGAGTCCTGAAAGGATTACTATGACGACAGGTCCGGCTACATTTATAGTCTGCCATAGGCCTGCCGAAGCTCTAAGTTTATTTCTGTCGAGAAGTCTCATCTTCACTTCCCGGGAGCGGAGTTCCATAAGTCCGTTATTATCGACCAGGTAATTCACACAATTGACCAAAAAATCCTTGTTCCCGAGGATTTCTTCGGTATACCTGTCTTTACCCAGGGGATAAAAGCCGGGGCTATTGCCTGACATGTTTACTTCATTCTTTATTATTTCACCGTCGGCTATCACAATCATCTTCGTGGGAATGCTTTGTTCCTGAAAAACAAAGTCGCTGTCTGACACGATACTTTCTGTCATCCTGTTTCTGAAAGCTGAAGGAAATATTCCCTCAAGGAGGATTGCAACAGGAAGGTTCTGCTGAGTAAAGGTCTTTTCATCAGGTATAATGTCAGCCTCCTTAAGGCTTATATACATGGGAGGTCCTATTGTTCTTGAATATCCTGAAGTCGAAAGCAGTACTGTCTTCCTGATCGCAGGATCGAGACCCACTGTGTCGATGGTATTCACGAACTTTCCGGCCACTCTGTTCAGGTTACGGGTAAGAGGATGGCCTGATGATGGTATGAGACGGGGGTAATATAGCCAGGGCACCGGGACGATCTGTTTTTTTTCAGGACCGGTAAGTACGGTAAGAGGTATTACCATACATTCAAGGTCCTGAACCACCTCAGGATTGATCCGGGCTCCATACCTGAACAACTGATCTTCAAGATTCAGAGGCCTGTAAAGTCCCATGGTTTCTCCATAAACGAGAGAATCGGAGTTTACATCAACTTCCTCCAGAAGCCATAGTACCTTGCCTCCCTTCATTATATACTGGTCGATCACCAGTTTGTCAGCTTCGTTGAATTCATCCTCCGGACCGGCTATAATTACAGCTGCATAGTGATCTGCTATCCCTAACCTTCCTCCTATCTTACCCCTGTCGATGGTAAAATATTTTGCCAGGCTCCTCGTAATATCGGCCACATAAAGCTCATCATACTCACCGTGTCCTTCAATAAAGGCTACCCTGTAGATAGTATCGGAAGTAATGGTTGCAATGGTTTGTATCAGTTCATATTCCAAACCTTCAACCGAATGTTGTATATTCTGCTCGTAGGAAACCGACTGATTATTTCTAAGGAAATCGAGAGGCATCTCAATACCGTTGTAATTGATTATCATTCCCGGAAAGATCATTTTACGACTCGATCCGCCCTCGTCATCGCCCGACATAATATTCACGGGAGCCAGTCCTTTTCTGATAAGATCCTCATACTGAGCTTGCCTCGTGCTGGCATCCGGAGCTTCAGCCGGATTGATGAATTCATAACCAATGTGTCTGCCTGAGGCGACCCTGAACTCTTCGAGCATATCTCTCACCGACCTTTTGAGCCTTTTCAGGGGAACAGGCATCTCCCCGTCGAGGAAAACCTGAATATATACGTCATCACTTATTCCTTTCAGTATTTCGCGTGTTGGTTCAGAGAGTGTATAACGCTTATCCTCAGTAAGATCGAGACGTATCCTGAGAAGGCCGGAAACCACAGCCGCGAGAACAATTATCACTGAAACAAGGATGAATCCGGTCCAGCTCCTGGTTCGTAAATTTGCTCTATGACCTTTGCCTATGACTTCCATCATCCTCTTTTTTTCCATTTCCTCGATAAAAGCACCAATCTTGTGGCTTCGTTGAAAATCACCGACACGGCAACGAAGTAAGCTACATCCCCCATGTCGATCACCCCCCTGCTTATGGATTTGTAATGCTCGTTGATGCCTAACGATGCAACAATGGTGTCAGCCTTCTTCAAGACCGGCAGTCCGGCTACAGAATCGAATCCCATAAAAAGAAAGAAAGAGAAGAGTACCGCAAGTATGAAAGCCACCACCTGATTATCGGTAAGCGATGATGCCAGAATGCCGGCCGAGGCATAAATGGCGGCAAGGAAGAAAAGCCCCGTAAACGCACCCCAGGTTGCTCCCCTGTCGAGGTTTCCCGGTGTTTCACCGAGAGCATACACCGAAAAATAACTGACAAGGCAGGGTATCAGGGAAAGAAGTACCAGTGAAACAGCTGCCAGATACTTGCCCCATATTATTTCCCGTTCACTTACGGGTTTTGAAAAGAGAAGCTCCAGTGTACCCAGCCTTTTTTCTTCAGAGATCATCTTCATTGTCACTGCCGGAACCAGAAAAAGAAAAACCCATGGTGAGAGAAAAAACAGGGTATCGAGGCCTGCATAGCCATTGTCAATAATGTTCAGTTCACCCGGAAAAACCCACATGAACAGTGAGTTGACAAGCAAAAAGACTATAATGACAATATAGCCTGTAAGGCTGCTGAAAAATCCGCTTATCTCTTTCTTAAATATCGCAAACATATCTGGTAACTGCCGGTAAAAATAATGAAATTACTGTATGTAACGAAGATCTCACAAGGGTATCGTTCAAAACAAGAGAAACTACACAGGCGGTCTTTCAACCGGCTTTGTATCATCAATATCAGCTATTTTCACCCCGGGATAGTAAAATCCGATTATCTGACGGTATGAAAAACCTTTAAGGGCCATGCTTATCGCTCCTTCCTGGCAAAGCCCGACTCCGTGTCCGTAACCCCGGCCCGTGAAAACTGCAGAATCTCCCTCCACGGCCACCGAAAAAAAAGTGGACCGAAGGCTAAAATCATCACGTATCTGTTTTAAGGGCATGGTGAAGTCTCCTGCCTTATACTCAGTGGCCCGGTTTTTCTGTGAATAATTTAACAATCCGTGAGCCGTATTGTTCTTTTCACAACCCGATCTGATAAGATAATTTATCCAGACTTCCAGTGGAATGCTTTTCCTCCATACCGAGTTTCGGGAACTCCGGCAATGAGGATCCATGATCCTTGTAAGATATGACTGGGGAGTTAACCACACATCGCCGGCACAGACCGTCTCTCCGCCACAGTTTGAATGAAAAGCTGCTATAATCACTGAAGAATCCGGCCCGGCAATCACCTCATTACGTGTGACTCTTGAAGCTTCCACTACTGCAGGATCCGTGGTGATACCCTTAAAAGCCTGGCAGTGGATGTTGTCGCATAGATTGAACCCGTCGCTCAGGTGCCTGTCCATATACCTGTACATGTAAGTACGGGCAATTACAGCCTGTGTTCTGAGATACTCCGGATGCCTCCCCGGGCCTCCTTCGGTCATAACGACTCCTGCGATATAAGATTCTGCCTCACAGATATTTATTAATAATATTGACCCCATATCCGGAAAGCATTTCAGATCGCCGCTGTAAATCCTCCAGGCAGAAGAGTTGTTCCCCTCCCTGAGGGCAAAAATGTTATCAGCTGCCCTTCCGCTAATGAAAATGGAATCGCATAAAAAGATTTTTTCTGTCCGGGTTTTAACCGCCATTCTACTTCCCGACCGGCTGATAAAGACGATGTCACCTTCGCTGATAATTAAAGATTTCCCGCTTCCGTCATCAAGAATAAATTCTCCTTCCCTGGCAGAGAACACTGCCGAAAGTGGTGCTGAATCAGAAAACAGCCTTATTTTAACCTGTGATGATATAGGGATATTAAATAAGAAAACCAGGCAGATTATAGATATAGTCTTTGTGATCATGTCATTAAAACACATTCCGACATCCTGTTCCTGTTATCCTTTAAGCTCCTTCAGCATCTCACGGGCTATTCTTGCTGACGCTCCTGCCGGGCCCAGTTTATCACCCAGTTCCCGGTAACCTTCAAGTATAATTTGTCTCTTTGAACCTCCCGGCAGTAAAGCATTAAGTTCACGCACAAGATTTTTTTCAGTTACACTGTACTGAAGAAGTTCCCTTACGATCTCCCTGTTCACTATCAGGTTCACCAGCGAAATAAACCTTACCCTTATAACAAACCAACTGAGGAGCATGGTCAGAAAATCGTTTCTGTAACATACTACCTGGGGCACGCCGAAGAGAGCAGCCTCCAGGGTGGATGTACCTGATTTCACAATTGCCGCCCGGGCTACAGAAAGTATCTCATATGTCTTTTCCCTTATCATAGTCACCGGGGCATCACCCAGTATTTTACTGTATATCCCATCGCTTATGTTCTTTACTCCTGTAAGAACAAACTGGTAGTCAGGAAAATGCTTTACTGTTTTCACCATCACAGGCAGGATATTTTCCACTTCATGCCTGCGGCTTCCTGCCATCAGTGCGATAACTGGTCTCCCGTCAAGCTGCAGTGAAGACAGGATCTCCGAAGCCCGGGCCATCTGTGATCTTTTCTTTTCTATCTCATCAACAAGGGGATTACCGTGATATTCAACCCTGATTCCATGCTTACAATAGAATTCCGTCTCAAAAGGAAGAATGATGAACATCCTGCTGACATACTTTTTCACCTTTTTCACCCGTCCTTCATTCCATGCCCAGAATTTAGGCGAGATATAATAAAAAACCTTAAATCCCTCACGGGATGAAAATTCAGCTATTCTCAGATTGAAGCCCGGGTAGTCGATAAGTACAACAACATCGGGATTATGCTCAATTATCTGTTCCTTACACAATTTCAGATTACGGCGTATGGACATGATGTTTTTCACAACAGCGGTAAAGCCCATGAAAGCAGTTTCGCGGTAATGTTTAAGCAGCCTGGCGCCGGCAGATTCCATAAGGTCGCCACCCCAGCATATAACCTCAGTATTATTGTCGGATCTGATAAGTTCCCTGATAAGGTTTGATCCGTGCAGATCTCCCGACTGTTCCCCTGCTATAATAAAATACTTCATCAGGCCAGCTTTACCAATAAAACCACCAGTGCCCATACTATCGTTATTCCAAGGACTCCCCTGGAGGCCCTGAGCATGTCAAAATGGTTAAATATGAAAAAAATGACGACATTCGGAAAAACACAAAGAGAGATGATATGTGTCCATACGCCTGCAAGCGAAATTCTTTTAATCCATTGGGCAGGAGAAGGATCTTCCTTTGCGAAGAGGAAAATAAAAACTGCTACTGTAAAAGGCAGGATAATACCTGACAAAACGCCGGTTAAAATTTTGTTATATTTTTCAGATGTCATCATTCGCTGAATTTGTCTTTCAGTTCATTCAGGTACCAGTGAGCTGTCATGTCGACAGTCACAGGCACAACCGAAACATAGTTGTTTGCAAGTGCCCATTCATCGGTATCAGCCGAATCGGGTTCATGGTTCTGAAAAAAACCTGTAAGCCAGTAATATGTCCGGCCCATGGGGTCTTTCCTTTTTTCGAACTCCTCCTTCCAGTTTCCTTTCGACTGGCGGCATACTCTTATCCCCTTTATTTCTTCGGCAGCTGTTGCAGGTATGTTTACATTCAGACATACTCCGGGAGGCAGTTTTTCCTTAATAAGTATCTTCATTACCGTTCTGACATATTCCCTGCATACACTGAAATCGGCAGCTGGAGAAAAGCTGTTGAGGGAAAATCCAACCGATGTGATTCCGTAAAGACAACCTTCAAGTGCTGCAGCCATTGTGCCTGAATAAAGGATGCTTACCGAGGCGTTGGCTCCATGGTTGATACCTGACACCACAAGATCCGGAAGCCTCTCAAGAAGCTGGTTAACAGCAAGTTTAACACTATCAGTCGGAGTCCCGTTGCATGTATAGACCTTCCTGGTTTCAGTTTCCTCAATCAGTTTCACCCTTAGTGGCGTTTTTACAGTAAGAGCCTGCGACATCCCCGACTGGCTTTCCATTGTCGATATCATTACCACCTTCCCGAACTCCTCCACAACACCGAGAAGAGTTCTTAGTCCGGCAGCATATAATCCGTCATCGTTGGTCAGAAGTATAAGCCTGTCATTTTTTTCAAGAACCATATAATAAAAGTTTGTTCACAAAGATAGATATTTACGTCTCTCAAAATTCTTACTTTTGCGTTTTGTTATCCGAATCAGATTTAAACACATGAAGATATCTTACAACTGGCTCAGGGATTATCTCGACATAGATATTGAATCCCGGAAACTTGCTGAAATTCTTACGGGAACAGGTCTGGAGGTTGAAGCCATCGAAGAATGGGAATCGGTTGAAGGGGGATTGAAGGGTGTGGTCATCGGTGAGGTCCTCACCTGTAAAAAGCACCCTGCTGCCGACAAATTGTTTGTTACAACAGTCAGCACCGGCAGCGGTGATCCGCTCAGCATTGTTTGCGGCGCTCCAAATGTTGCAGCCGGTCAGAAGGTTGCAGTTGCCACGGCAGGTACTTTTGTTTTAAAGGGAGACCAAAAGCTGGAGATTAAAAAATCAAAGATCAGGGGTGAACTGTCCGAAGGGATGATTTGTGCAGAAGACGAACTTGGCCTGGGATCTGATCATGAAGGTATTATGGTCCTCAATGATAATGCCGTACCGGGAACACCGGCTTCCCAATACTTCAATATTGTAAAAGACACTGTTTTCGAAATAGGCCTGACACCAAACAGGATCGACAGCGGATCCCATTTCGGAGTGGCAAGGGACCTGGCTGCATATCTCAATATCAATGCAGGAATGACATGCAGGGCATCAAAACCGGACGTGGCGGGTTTCAGACCCGATAATAACGATAATCCCTGCGAGGTGATCATTGAAAACACTGTTGACTGCCCCAGATACACAGGCCTGACAATCAGTGGTGTTAAGGTAGAAGATTCTCCGGAATGGCTTAAAAACAAACTCAGGGCAATAGGACTGAATCCGGTCAATAATGTTGTCGACATCACGAATTTTGTTCAACATGAAATAGGACATCCTCTTCATGCATTCGATGCCGATATGATTGAGGGCAGGAAAGTCATCATAAAAAATCTTCCCGATGGCACTAAATTCCTCACCCTCGACGGCGTTGAAAGAACACTTTCATCAAAAGATCTTATGATCTGTAACGCCACTGAAGGCATGTGTATTGCAGGTATCTTCGGAGGAATTAAGTCGGGAGTGACCACCAGCACAAGGAATGTGTTTCTCGAGAGCGCCTATTTCAATCCTGTATCGATAAGAAAAAGTTCCCGGCGACATGGTCTGAACACTGACGCCTCGTTCAGGTTTGAAAGAGGAGCGGATCCGGAGATCACAACCTGGGCCCTGAAACGTACTTCAATGCTCATCAGGGAAATTGCAGGAGGAAAAATAACATCTGAAATAGCAGATATATATCCTTCAAAGATCACAAAAAGACAGGTGGAAGTCAGCTATAAAAATATGGCGAGGCTTACAGGAAAGACAATCGAAAATGATGTGATCAGAAAGATACTTGAGATGCTCGACTTTGAAGTGATAAGTGAAAAGGGCGATACGCTTATTCTGGAAGTTCCCTCATACAGAGTTGACGTACATCGCGAAGCAGATGTGGTTGAAGAAATATTGAGAATTTACGGTTACAACAATGTCGAAATTCATGATCATGTTAACTCCACACTCTTCTACACCGAAAAACCCGACAGGGAAAAGCTTGTGAACATAGTCTCCGACATGCTCACTGCCGGAGGTTTTTCGGAAATTATGTGCAACTCTCTCAACCCGGCCTCATTTTATGAAAATGAGGATTTCGAACCCGACAGACTTGTCAGACTGGCCAATCCTCTCAGTTCCGACCTGAACGTGATGCGACAGTCGCTTATCTACGGTGGATTAAGCTCGGTTGCAAGGAACATTAACAGGCAGAATGCCGATCTGAAGCTCTATGAATTCGGTAATTGCTACTTCCTGGAAAAGAAAGACAAGCAGAAACCTGCTGTGAGCGATTTTAATGAAAAGCGGGTTCTGGGTATCTTCATATCAGGCAATTACCTTCCGCAGCGCTGGAACAACAAATTAAGGACATCAGATTTTTTCGACATCAAATCGACTACCGAGATGGTCCTGTCAAGACTCGGACTGGATCCTGATAAGCTTCCCAAAAGTGAAAACGGCAGAGGTTATTTCTCTGAATCTCTTGTATGGAGCTTTCAGGGAAAGATCGTTGCCGAAGCAGGCCGCATATCAGAGAAATACCTTGCTAAATTTGACATTGAACAGGATGTCTATTATTCCCAGACAGACTGGGATTATCTGATGACAGCTGTAAGAAACCATTCACTCTCATACAGTGAATTGCCGAAGTACCCCTGGGTCAGAAGAGATCTTGCGTTACTGATTGATAAAGAAGTGCAATTCAGCCAGATACGTGATCTGGCTTTCAGGACTGAGAAGCATATCCTGAAAGCTGTCGATCTGTTCGACGTTTATGAAAGCGACACACTGGGCGATAACAAGAAATCATATGCAGTAAGTTTCATACTGAGAGATGACCTGAGAACCCTTACCGACAAGAGCATCGACAAGGTTATGAAATCTCTTGCAATGGTCTTTGAGAAGGAGCTCAATGCGAAAATAAGGTGATGGACACAGAACGTCTGGAACTCCTCAGGGGTGATATTACCGGTTTAAGAGTGGATGCTATTGTAAACGCAGCCAACACCTCTCTCCTTGGAGGAGGAGGTGTCGACGGAGCTATTCACAGGGCAGCCGGACCCGAATTACTGACGGAATGCAGGGAACTCAACGGATGCAAAACGGGTGAGGCTAAGATCACCTTAGGTTACGGCCTTCAGGCCCGATACATCATCCATACTGTCGGACCGGTATGGTATGGAGGCTACCGTAATGAACCCGAACAGCTTGCATCGTGCTATTTGTCAAGTCTGAAACTGGCTGTGGAATATAAACTGAAAACCGTTGCCTTCCCTGGAATTTCAACTGGGGTATACAGATTTCCGAAAGAACTGGCAGCAACAATAGCAGTTAACGAAACCAAAAGATTCCTCCTGAAAAACACTCTTCCAAAAAAGGTTATCTTCGTTGCATTCGACGACGAAAGCTATAAGATATACAGCAGCCTGCTCAAAACATGAACCCGATAATCAGCTCTGTTAAAAAATACCTTGCGCTGGTGAAATTCAGCCACACCATTTTTGCCATGCCTTTTGCCTTTATCGGATTTTCCCTGGCGGTGCTGGCCGATGGTTACAGTTTCAGCATCAGGCTCTTTATTCTGGTCATCCTCTGTATGGTCTTTGCTCGAAATGCTGCGATGGGATTCAACAGATACGCCGACAGAAAATTTGATGCCATGAATCCCAGAACAAGACAGAGGGAGATACCGGGAGGGACTATCAGCAGCCGGGCAGCAATGGTTTTCGTAGTCGTGAATGCAATACTCTTCATTACAGCGGCCGGATTTATAAACACGCTTACGCTTTTCCTGTCACCGGTGGCACTTTTCATTATCCTTGGATACAGCCTGACCAAACGGTTTACCTCCTTATGCCATTTTATTCTTGGTCTCGGACTGAGCCTCGCACCGACAGGAGCATACATTTCTGTTACAGGGTCATTTGATATTGTCCCGGTCATTTATTCGGCCATCGTTCTCACATGGGTCAGCGGTTTCGATATAATTTATGCCCTCCAGGATGATGAATTCGATTCAGAAAACAAACTCTTTTCAATACCATCCTCTTCAGGAAGGAAAACAGCTCTCAGAATCTCATCTGCTTCGCATGCCCTGACAATACTATTTGTTCTTCTGGCAGGTTATCTGGGAGAAGGAAAAATATTTTTCTGGGCAGGCGGATTGATATTTGTCGCTCTCCTGATATATCAGCATGCAATAGTTAAGCATGACGACCTTAGCAGGGTGAATATTGCATTCGGAACCACCAATGGTGTTGCAAGCATACTTTTTGCCCTGTTTGTCATCACAGACCTGTGGATAGGCAAATCATGATAATATTATTACATTTCACAATCATTAAGATGCTATGGACGGTGTTATAGTTAAAGAAGTCAGATCGCGTAAAGACCTTCATGATTTTATTTTTCTTCCCGAGAAGGTTCACAAGGGAGAAGCGGAGTGGCTTCCCCCAATCTACATGGACGATAAGCTTTTATTTAATAAGAAGAAGAATAAATCGTATCTCTATGCCGATGCGATTTTGTTGGTTGCATACAGCCAAGGGAAACCCAGGGGAAGGATAATGGGAATAATAAACAACCGGTATAATGCCATTCATAATGAGAATCACGGAAGATTCTGCTTTATGGAATCCTACAATGAACCTGAGGTTTTTCATGCTCTCATTACCAGTGTGGAAGACTGGGCCCGGAAAAAAGGCATGACGCATCTTGTTGGTCCCCTGGGCTTTTCCGACAAGGACCCCCAGGGTTTTCAGATTGAAGGGTTTGAATATCCGCTGTTCATCACAGCGGCTAACAATTCGCCCTACATGGTCAGTCTGATTGAATCGGAAGGATACGGGAAGAAGATCGACCTGGTAAATTATCTTGTAAAGATGCCCGAGGAATTACCCGAAATTTACAGGAGAGTCATTGACAGAGTTGGAAAAACAAGCGAATACAAAATTGTTGAATTCACAACCAAAAAGGAGCTCAGGCAGGTAATCGTACCTGCACTGGAACTTATGAATGAGACCTTCAGTGAGATATATGGGTTTGTTCCGCTTACTGACAAGGAGAAGGTGGAATTTGCCAACAGATATATTCCAATACTCGATCCGAAGTATATAAAGGTAGTAATGTCCGATGGCCAGATGGCAGGTTTCGCCGTAGGGATGCCTGATGTAAGTCCGGGAATAAGGGCCTGTCGGGGAAGACTTATTCCATTCGGACTGCTGCAGGTTCTCCGGGAGTCAAAGCGGACAAAAAAACTTATGATGATGCTCGGTGGGGTAAAGAAAGAATACCGCGGAAGGGGTCTTGATGTACTGATGGGTGTCAAGATCCTCGAATCGGCAATAAAGAGCCGGATGGAACTTATCGACAGTCACCTTGTTCTCGAAGACAATCACAAGATGAGAGCCGAATATGAAAGAGTGGGCGGAAAAGTCGTTAAAAAATTCCGCATCTACCAGAAAAGTCTCAGAACCTGAAAACAAAAGAGAATCCGAGAAGCTCCTTGAACTGTATCCTCGCCGTTTTTTTCTGCTTACCGTCCGGATTCAGAACCGGGTTATCGTCCTTGTCGAACAAAGGTGACTTTGTGTCGTCGTCAAAGATGAGGTGAGTGTTGAATCTTACATCAGTAAACCAGTTCAGGTTAGCTGTCAGGATCATTTCCCAGTCAACATCAATATTCAGGGGGTTGTGAATATAATTTGTAAATAGTTGCAGACGATTTATTATCTTGATATTATTCCGGGGACGGTATTCATGTGATATCATAAAACTGGCTCCCGGTTCATGTTTTGCACGCTTATCAGAAGGCACACCATATTTGGTCTGATCGATTGCATCAATCCCCTTAATACCTGTTGTGTCAGGAACAAATGTTCCCTTGTATGACAGCGGAGACAGGTTTATGGAAGTAAGCTTGTTAGGTTTGTAATCCAGACCCAGACCGACCGTTATCGTTGCCGGGTTGAAAAATTTCGACACCAGGTTTCTGGTTGTATCGTTTGGATAGGTGAATCCTTTTGCCAGCTGGGTTTTAAAAAGCATTATGGCGCTGAAATCAAATTTCCCGAATGCCTTATGATTAAGCTTTGAATTTGTCTCCAGCAGGTCGAGATTTTTCCTGATACCATCTTCGTCGGTCCAGATAAGTCCGTATTTCAGTCGTGCAAAGTTTTTGGAAGTTACTTTCACGTGGGTATTGTTGTAATCGGCAAATCCGGTAATATCGAGCGAAGTTGAAAGGTTGCTCTCCCCTCCTTTCACCCAGTTGGTAAGTGATGCCTGATTAAGGGCAAATGCCGCCTCAGATCTGTATGTCCAGTATTGTGGCTTGACAATTATTTTTCTTACTTCCCTGAGTTTTGATCTGTCTATTTCCTTTATTTCAACACTGGGATCGGCATAAAGCTCCTGTCTGGAGGGTCTGATGAAGCTTATCCCGTTCTCGAGATAAAGTGCAATTTTATTTCTGCCCTGACTGCCTATCCACACGGTGACTGAATCATACAGATCGGTTTTGAGCCAGTACCTGTGCATCCTTCCCGTGGTTGAATTCAGCCATACCGGAGTCATATCGTCTCCGGCTCCCGTGAAATATATCAGGCTCGAATCGCGGGCTTCAACATAATTCATCAGGATTCCGACAGCAGTTATTATTGAGTCAGCCTGGTAGGGATAATCATAATATGCAAAAGGAGTATGCTGATCGTGGGTGTCAACCCTGTACAGAGTGTCAATGACAACAAGAATTGTCGTATCCCTGAATAGTGCTTCAGTTGTATGTGGTTTAACAGGAATGTCAAGTGAATCGGCCCGTTCAGGTAGTGTGGTTGTGTCGGCGACAGCCATGCTGTCTTTGGTAACCATTGCTTCGGTCTGTGAAATAACAGGAATTTTAAGCCTCAGTGGCTCCCAGATGAAAAATTTGTCCCATGGAACACGCAGAGAGTCGAAAGGAAATTTTTCAAGGTAAACCTGTGCCGAATCGTAAATATCATGAGAAGCTTCAAAAACGAGCTGACTCAAAGCTACCCTGAGAGGATCGGCCGGATCCTTCCAATAACGAGGCCTTATCTTTCGCTGCAGGAACTCAATGGCCTGTTCGTGTGAAAAATCGATGGTGTCCGGACGCTTATTCTCAATGAAAACATAGCCTGTCTTCAGGAGGGAATCCACAACCGTCCCCGGTAAACCATGACTACCTTCATGTTCCTGACCAGACGTGTATAGAGGAATTACCAATAAGATCAGAAAAGACAGTACCCGGGAAAGAATTTTATACATTTCAACAAGTTTTCTATTTTATTTTACGGATTGAATATAACAAAATACTATTACTTTTACCTTCAGGAACATCACAGTTATCTATGTCCTATCTTATAATAACGGAATACCTGGCCTTTAATATATACAGGAATCTTAAAAACCGCGATTCATTTGTATCTTAAGATTTATTATCATTCGATTTCCGGGTGAAGGCATATCACATACAGCTTTCTGATCTTAATGTCAGACAGCCTGCAGCAACATCCCCGGTTCCGGCCACGAACCTTATGCCGAAAAAATAAAATACACTGTTAATAATAATTAAAACTATTATGAAGCTCCCATTCATAGAACCATATAAAACCAAAATGGTCGAGCCTGTTTATAAAAGCACACCCGACCAGAGAGAAAAATGGATCACTGAATCCGGTTTCAACCTGTTCAACCTTAAAGCAGAACAGGTTACCATTGATCTTCTTACCGACTCAGGAACAGGAGCAATGAGTGACCGGCAGTGGTCTGCCCTCATGATGGGCGATGAAAGCTATGCCGGTGCATCATCGTACTACAACCTCAAAAACGCAATTACCGAAATTACCGGTTTCAGCCGGTTCCTCCCAGTTCACCAGGGAAGAGCTGCAGAGAATGTCCTCTTTTCCGTACTCGTGAAGGAAGGTGATCTGGTGCCGGGAAATTCACATTTTGACACTACAAAGGGACATATTGAATTCAGAAAAGCCGTACCCGTCGACTGTACTGTGGATATTGCATCAGACACCACAATCAACGCTCCGTTTAAAGGCAATGTCGATCTTGAAAAACTGGAGAGGATACTTAAAAACAACCCGCCTGACAAGATAGCCTGCATCATTGTAACGATAACAAACAATACAGCAGGAGGACAGCCTGTAAGCATGGAAAATATAAAAAGCACGGGGGCTCTCGCCAAAAAGTACGGAGTGAAATTTTTCCTCGATTCCGCAAGATTTGCTGAAAATGCGTGGTTCATCAAGACCAGGGAAGCCGGTTATGCCGATAAAGACATCAGGGAGATTGTACGTGAAATGTTCTCCTACAGCGACGGAATGACGATGAGCTCAAAAAAGGATGCTATTGTGAATATGGGCGGATTCATCGGCTTCCGCGATGAGGAAATTTTCCGAAAGGCCTCAGCTTTCAACATCATCTATGAAGGGTTTATAACATACGGAGGAATGTCGGGACGAGATATGAATGCTCTTGCCCGCGGGTTGTACGAAGGAACAGATTATGAATTCCTGTCGTCAAGGATAGGCCAGGTGGCCCGACTGGGATCCCAGATGAAAGATTACGGCATTCCCGTGCTGGAACCTTTCGGCGGACATGCAATTTTTATTGATGCACAAAGATTCTTTCCTCATATACCTCTGGAGGAGTTCCCGGCACAGTCGCTTGCTGTTGAAATATACGTTGAAGGAGGAATAAGGGGTTCGGAAATAGGAACCCTTATGGCTGACCGTGATCCCGTAACCCGGCAGAACAGGTACACCGGAAGGGAACTGGTCAGATTAGCCATCCCAAGAAGGGTGTACTCCGATAACCATATGGATTATGTAGCTGCCGCTGTCAAAAACGTTCTCGACAGGAGAAACTCAGTAAAACACGGCTTCCGGATAATACAAGAAGCTCCCATATTAAGACATTTCACCATCGGGCTCGAAAGGATCGTTTGATATTAAAAGGGATTGTGTAACTTTCCATTCTCATTAAAATATACCGGATTATGATCAAATCGATGACCGGATTTGGAAAATCGACAGCAGAGATCTCCAATAAGAAAATATCAATTGAGATCAGATCTCTGAATTCCAGATCGCTAGATATAAATACCAGGATACCTGTAATTTACAGAGAGAAAGAAGCCGAGATAAGAAATCTTATAAGCCAGAAACTTGACCGCGGGAAGATTGATTTTTCGATAACCGTCGACGTTATCGGTGCCGATATCTCTTCTTCCATTAATAAGCCTGTAGTAAAAAATTATTTCATTCAACTGAGAGAAATAGCTGACGAACTGGGCATCAACGCAGATGATCAGATGTTGAATACAATAATGAGACTCCCCGAGGCTTTGAAAACAGAGAAAACAGAACCTGACGAAGAGGAATGGGAAGCTCTGAAGATTAAAACCGGGGAAGCCCTGGATCAGCTCGACAGCTACAGAATCGAAGAGGGACGATCCCTGGAAGCCGACATGGTCAGTTGCACCCGTAAAATCATGGCTTACCTGGAAGAGATAAAAAATTTCGAAGGAGAAAGGATCACAAGGATAAGAGAGAAATTCAGCTCTGTGCTAACTGAATTTCAGGGAAACAGTAATATCGACATGAACCGGTTCGAACAGGAACTGATATACTATCTCGAAAAGCTCGATATAAATGAGGAAAAGGTAAGGCTCAGAAAACATTGCGAATATTTTCTCGAGAAAATTGAATCACCTGCACCCAATGGGAAGATCCTGAATTTCATCTCCCAGGAAATGGGTCGGGAAATAAATACCATCGGGTCAAAAGCCAACGACGCTTCTATTCAGAAACTTGTTGTGATGATGAAAGACGACCTTGAGAAGATAAAAGAACAATCGCTGAATGTACTTTAAATGAAAGGTAAGCTGGTAATTATTTCAGCCCCGTCGGGGGCGGGCAAGACAACTATAGTAAGGCACCTCCTTGCAAAACAGATGAATCTTGAGTTTTCTGTTTCTGCAACTACAAGGGCTCCCCGTGGAAGGGAGAAAGATGGCCGCGATTATTATTTCCTTTCTGTCGATGAATTCAGAAAAATGACGGCCGGAGGAGATTTCATCGAATGGGAAGAAGTATACCCCGACCAGCTTTACGGTACTCTGAAAGGTGAGATCGACAGGATTTGGAGAAAAGGCAATCATGTTCTTTTCGACGTCGATGTAAAAGGAGGATTAAACCTTAAAAGCATTTTCGGGAATAATGCTCTTTCAATATTCATAATGCCTCCTTCGGTGGAAGAGCTTGAAAAAAGGCTCCTGCACCGGGGTACCGAAGACAGTTCAAAGATAAAAACCAGGCTGAACAAGGCAGCTGAAGAAATGAAACTTTCCCCGGGATTCGATTATACAGTGATAAATGATAACCTTGAAAAAGCTGAAAATGAAGTATTTGCCCTGGTCTCAGAATTCCTGAACAATATCAGAGCCGGCAACCATGGCAGGAAATCCAGTATTTCAGGGGACATATAGAAACACTTATGTCAAAAATCGGACTTTACTTCGGATCTTTCAACCCGATCCATATCGGACATCTTGCAATTGCAGGATACCTGACCGAGTTCACATCTCTCGATGAAATATGGTTCATTGTGAGTCCCCATAATCCCCTTAAAAAAAAGGATTCGCTGCTTGAGGACTATCACCGTTTATATATGACTGAGCTGGCTATTGGTGATAACTACAGGCTTAGAGCTTCAGATATTGAGTTCCGGCTGCCCGTACCATCCTATACGATCAACACACTTGCATATCTCGGGGAAAAGCACCAGCAGCATGCATTCAGCCTTATAATGGGTGAAGACAATCTCTATACACTCCACAAGTGGAAGAATGCCGAAGAACTTGTAAGCAAATATGATATTTATGTTTACCCCAGGCCATATACCAGCAGACCTGTATCGGCAGATCTCGATTTGATACTGTCAAAATCTAAAATACACAGGGTTAAGGCTCCAATGATAGAAATTTCAGGCACCTTTATCAGAAACGGTATCAAAAAAGGTAAGAATATGTCGTATTTTCTGGCACCCGCCGTATGGAAATACATTTCGGATATGCACTTCTACGAGAAATAGTATCCGGATACCAGGATCCTTCCCGGATCAATATTCTAAACCTTCTTTATGATATCCATACCTCTCTGCAGAGCGGATTCATTCACAGGTATGAGGTTATGGTACCTTTCCGGAAGTGATTTCCTGAGTCCTTTGACAACATTTTCCAGTGTGATCAGGGGTTTGATCTTCATGAAACCTCCAAGTACGATCATATTGTTCACCTTCGGGCTTTTCATCTTACCGGCTTCCTCTGCTGCATCAATCCTGTATATTGAAACATCATTCCTTACAGGGTGGCGGGTTATTCCGTTGCCGTCGTAAATCAGGACACCACCGGGCTTTATTGAATCCTCAAATTTGTCAAGCGACTGCTGGTTAAGCAATATACATGTGTCGAAGTGTCTTATTATTGGTGAACTTATACGCTCATCGCTGATTATCACGATCACATTTGCGGTTCCACCACGCATTTCGGGTCCGTACGAAGGCATCCAGCTAACTTCCATATCCTGCATCATCGCAGAATAGGCCATTATCTTGCCCATCGATAAAACTCCCTGTCCGCCGAATCCGGCAATAAGTATCTCCTCTGTCATTTTTCCTGATGTTAATAGTTTTTTGATTCTTATTCCACGGGTACCTTCAGATCACCAAGGGGATAAAAGGGGAACATGTTTTCTTCCATCCATCTGTTCGATTCGACAGGCGTCTTTTTCCATCCCGAAGGGCAGTTTGAGACTACTTCGATAAAACAGGTGCCCTTATTAAGTTTTTGATATTGAACTGCTTTGCGGATAGCCTTTTTTGTTTTCCTTACATTGGCAGGAGTATGCACACTCTGTCTTGTGACATAATATGTTCCGGGAAGGGATGCGACTATATCCGTCATCTTAACAGGATTGCCCATCATTTTCACATCTCTCCCGTAGGGTGATGTCGACGATTTCATACCGGGCAGAGTTGTCGGAGCCATTTGTCCTCCGGTCATTCCGTAGATTCCGTTATTGATAAAAATAATCATTATATTCTCTCCCCTGTTGCAGGCATGTATCGTTTCGGCAGTACCAATTGCTGCAAGATCTCCGTCACCCTGATAGGTAAAAACAAATTTATCAGGCAGAAGTCTTTTTATTGCAGTGGCAACGGCAGGAGCCCTGCCGTGTGCTGCTTCCTGCCAGTCGATATCGAGATAGTTGTAGAGAAGTACTGAGCATCCTACCGGTGAGACACCAATGGTCTCAGACTGTATTGCTTCCTCTTCGATAACCTCGGCAAGTATACGGTGAACAGTACCATGACCGCAACCCGGACAATAATGAAGTATGTTGGGTGTCATTACTTCTGTTCTCTTATAAACCAGATTTTCCGGTTTAATGATCTCTTTTGCTCCTGTAGCTTGTGGCATATTTTAACCTCCTATTATTTTTTTCTTAAGAAAATCCATTACCTCCTCAGGTTCAGGAACCATTCCTCCCAGTCTTCCGTAGTGAAATACAGGCACTTTTCCGCCCGAAGCCAGCATTACATCTTCCACCATCTGGCCGGCACTCATCTCTACTGATATCATCATTTTAACACTGTCGGCAAGATTGTTTATTCTGTCAGTTGGAAAAGGGAACAGTGTTATCGGACGAAGGAGACCAGCTTTTATTCCCTGTGCCCTGGCAATCTGGATCGATTTCTGGCAAACCCTTGCAGAGGTTCCGTAAGCGACAAACAAGTATTCTGCGTCTTCGCACTGGAACTCCTCATAGCGCACTTCCTTTTCTCTTATTTCATTATACTTGGCTATAAGTTTCTCATTAAACTTTTCCTGAGCCATGGGGTCAAGGTCGAGTGAGGTGATAATGACTCTTTCCCTTGAAGGAGGCTTACCTGTTGTTGCCCATTCAGGAACCGTTTTCGATCTTTCTTTCTGAGGACTGAGCCACACTTTCTCCATCATCTGTCCTATTGCTCCGTCGGAAAGCATCATGACAGGGTTCCTGTATTTGAATGCCAGTTCGAACGACAGGTCTACAAAATCAGCCATTTCCTGCACCGAAGAAGGGGCCAGCACTATAAGATGATAATCGCCGTGTCCGCCTCCCTTTGTAGCCTGGAAATAGTCAGACTGGGAAGGCTGTATGGTCCCTAGTCCGGGGCCTCCCCTGACAACATTTACTATCAGGCAGGGCAGCTCAGCCCCTGCTATATATGAGATACCCTCCTGTTTAAGGCTGATTCCGGGTGAGGAAGATGAGGTCATCACCTTTTTCCCGCAGGCAGCTCCGCCGTAAACCATATTAATGGCAGCAACTTCGCTTTCAGCCTGTAATACAACCATGCCGGTCCTCTCGTGAGGTTTCGCTTCCATAAGATACTCGAGTACCTCGCTCTGGGGAGTTATGGGGTAGCCGAAATAGCCATCAGCTCCTGCGCGTATTGCAGCCTCAGCCACCGCCTCATTCCCTTTCATCAGTCTAAGTTCTTTTTCCATTATTTTGTCAGATTTTTGTTCTGTAAACAGTTATTACGCCATCGGGACATACGGCTGCGCAATTAGCACATCCTATGCAAAGGTCGGGATTGGCAGGATAGGCATAAAAATATCCTTTATGATTTACTTCTTTTGCCATGGCGATTGTTCCTGTCGGGCATGAAACCATACAAACCTCACATCCTTTGCATCTGTCAACGTCAACAACTATGCTTCCTTTTACTTTTGCCATATCTGTGTGTTTAATTATTTACCTTATGATCTTCACTGAACTTCCGCAACCTCTCTGTCAGATCACCGAACATAGCCACAGGGACCATTGAAACACAGGCCCGAAGCCCTTCCCTGTTGCTCCCGGTAATGTCGAGAGTTATTGCACTTATTCCATAACCCAGGAGTTTCCTGAGTAATTCTCTGCCTGTCATCCCCGGATATGAAACAGTGAAATAAAATCCATCTGCAACAGGTTCGTCAAGGTCCATGTCGTATGTGATAGAAAAATTGTTACTCAGGAATATCTCTTTCATGATATATGCCTTATGAGCATATTCCCTCACATCGTCATGATACCTGTAGGTACCGTCATTTACGGCTTTTAATAACGCTGCCATGCCATACTGGGCACTGTGACATACTCCGGCTGAAAGGGCGTACAGTGCTCCAAAGATAATTGAATGTCCGAATTTTTCAGATGAATAATATCTTAACAGATCCGGATAAGATCTGTTGAAAAGATGATCAGAGATGGCCATCATACCTATCCTCTGACCTGCGTAACTGAATATTTTAGAGCTCGATATCAACAGAACATAATCGTCGGTATAGTGTGCAACTGTCGGCTGGAATGGAGGTTGGCCGGGAACGGAATAATCTTTCCTGAAGTCCATCCCGAAATATGCAAGATCTTCAATAACAATAACATCATACTGTCTTGCCAGCTCTCCTATTATCGATAGTTCTTCCTCGGTAAGACATATCCATGACGGATTATTCGGATTGGAATAAAGAAGCGAGGATATTTTACCCGTCGACAGGTAAGATTCAAGTTTATCCTTAAGCTTCCTTCCCCTGTAATTATAAATGTCGAATGATTTATAGTCATGACCGAGCATTTTTACCTGCTGCTTCTGTACAGGGAATCCGGGATCGATAAACAGGGTTCCCTCTTTTTTCCTGTCGTTCCTGTTGGCCACGAGGAAGGTGACCATTCCGCCCATCATCGATCCTACTGTGGGAATACATCCCCTGCTGCTTATATCAACATTAAGGAACAACTTTATGAAACGTGAGGTTTCTTCTTTCAGTATCCTTATTCCGGTAATATCGGGATACCGTGAGACTTTTCCGCTTCTGAGGGCTTCTATCTCAGCCTCGATACCTATTGAAGGAGCAGGCAGGCCGGGTACACCCATTTCCATTCTCACGAATTTTATACCGGTTTCACCTTCGATGAGGTTTACCAGATGAGTTACTTCCCTGATTGAACCAGATCCGGGTGCGGGCAGGCCGTTCCTCTCAGCGATCTGTTCAATTAATTGTGAAGATATTGGTATGTTATTCATTATCCGTTTAAAATTTTAAACCGTCATCACCGGTTTTAAGAGCTGATTTTTCAATTCTTATTCTGGCATCCACGACAGTTATCTCTTCAGGTGTTCCGATAAGCGGATTAAGGTCCATCTCCTTTATCTCGGTAGCATACCGGAGAAGACTGGACAGCCTCACGATGATCTCTGCAAATTTTTGTTCATTGATACCTGATTTACCCCTCGTTCCTTTGATGATCCTGTATGCTTTCAGACTTTTTATCATCGAATCAGCCTCACTGAAGGTCAGGGGAGCAAGTCCAGATGAAACATCTCCGAGAACTTCAACGAAGATACCACCCAATCCGCACAGGATTACATGTCCGAACCTTGTTTCATATTTTGCACCTATGAAAAGTTCCGTTCCGCTTATCATCTGTTGGAGGAGAACGGCAGTTACGCCCCTGATTTTCTTCATCCTGCTGAATTCAGCAACAAGGTGGGTCCGCGATTTTATGTTCAGAGTAACACCTCCTACGTCCGATTTGTGAACAGGACCCACCACTTTCATCGCAAGCGGGTATCCCAGCTTCTCTGCGATGGCTGTCAGCTCCCGCCTCGTCCTTACCACGGCCTCTTTCACAACCGGTATCCTGGCTGCACCAAGAAGTTCGGCAACTGATGCCGGATCGAGGTAGCCATCGGCAGACCGGTCAATAATCTTTCTTACTGCGGTGATATCAATCCCGTCGAGAAATATTTTCTCTTCAGCCGGGAAAGGGGTGTTCATGATCTTTGTAAGAGCTCTTCCAAGGACTACTTCATCGGGGAAATTGATATGACCCTTTGATAGAAAATACTCCAGCTCGGTATGTGAACTTGCAACTGACGGGAGAATCGGAAACAGTGGCTTGTCAGATTCCTGTATCTTCCTGTGCAGAAGATCATATATCTGCATCATATCATTCAGCCCGTTACTTCCGAAGATCACGGTCATAGCCTCTATTCCGGGCATCTGCTTGTCGACATATTCAATAACACTGCCGAGCTGCTCATTTGTGGCTGTTGCAATCAGGTCGATAGGATTGTCGGCCGATGCACCCGGATTCATCATTGATAAAAGCCGGTCGTGATGTTCACCGGTTATCGGAGGAATATTCATACCACCTGCGGCAAGAGCATCGGTAAGCATTACGGCAGGTCCTCCTGCATGTGTAATAATTGCTATATTCCTTCCCTTCAGTGGCTTATAGAAGAAGACTGAAGCAACCGTCGTCAGTTCCTCCCTGCCCGAGCATCTCACAATACCGGCCTTGCGGAACAGTGCTTCGACAGCCGAATCGGATGATGCCAATGCACCTGTATGAGACGACGCCGCACGGCTTCCGGCTTCGCTGGTCCCGGCCTTGATGGCTGCGATACGACATCCTTTTCTGATAAGTGAGGAAGCATGATGAAGCAGCTTGTCAGGATCCTGAATGCTTTCAACGTAAATCAGCTTGACCCGCGAACTGGTTTCGGGATCAAAAGTCCTGTCCCAGTATTCAATCACATCCTCCACTCCGGTCTGTGCACTGTTGCCCACCGAAAATACGCTCGAGAAGTTGACTCCCTTGGGAATGGCCGACTCAAAGATAAACACAGCAGTAGCCCCTGAACCTGAAACAAAATCGCAGCCGTATCTGCTCAGACGGGGAACCGGAGTCGTGAAAACACCGCTGTATGACTGTGTGATCACTCCTATGCAGTTAGGGCCTATAAGGCATCCGCCCACACTGTCAATCATACCGGCAATTTCATTTTCGAGTTTCTTTCCTTCCTCACCTGCTTCACTGAAGCCGGCAGAAATGATTATGAAAGCTCTTGTATTCTTATCCCTGATCAGTACCTCAACTGCAGAAAGACATTGCCTGGCCTGAATTACAAGTATTGCAAGGTCGACCGGGGGTAATTCACTTATGTCCCGGTAAGAATTTATACCCTGAACAATTTCTTTTTTTGGATTTACGACATACAGACTCCCGCCAAACCTGCCGTCAATGATGTTTTTTATTATCCTGCCGCCCGGTTTATACAGGTCTTCTGAACCTCCTACAATGACTATGCTTTCCGGATTTAATAGTTTATCGATTATCATTATCAGAATAGTTAGAGAACTGAATTTTTATTTCAATTTTCCGATAACAGGGAATACTATAAACCGTAAAAGCGTTTCAAAAACCCGACATTGCGTGCGGTAGAATATAAATAAATTTCTGATTTATAATTATTTAGTAAACACATATCATGACTCGTCATAAAAGCAATATAATAAAAAATAAGCTCAAACAACAGGACGGATTGCATAAAAATCAACATCTTTATAACCGTTGATAAATAAAAGGGACAACTTATGAAGCCTGCCACTTCATAATTGATATAAAAAATTAAATTTGCGCATAGCAGTAATAAAGTTCACATAGTCCTGATCAGGCAGCCCACAGGTTTTGCAGACACAAACTGACACGGTCATAATTTGTGTAAAAAGTGGATTTCCCTGGTAATCAGGACAGGGTATGTGACAGTGAAAACTGAATTTCTTACATATGATGAAACCCGCATATATTTCATACATAAACACTTATGTATATAATTTTAAGATATATGGATTCCATCATACCATTAAAATAAAAATTATAGACTGATGAAAAAAATGTACACTCTTTTCCTGTCGGTGGTCTTCTCCGGCATATCGTCAATCTCATTCTCACAGTGGGTATATCCTGAAGCTGATAATCCGGGTTATGATGAAAACTGCACCACGATCATGGTTGGAAGGCTGGCATCGTCGGACGGATCAGTGATGACCTCACATTCGTGTGATGGCAATTACAGGACATGGCTCGATATTATTCCTCCGGCAAAGCACGAGCCCGGAACAATGCACCCGGTATACTGGGGCACGCTGCATACAGAAGAAGCATGGGATATGTCGAAGGTGACAAAAAAAGGAGAGATCCCAGAAGCTGAAGAAACATTTGCATATCTCAGTACAGCCTACCCCTGCATGAATGAAAAGCAGCTTGCCATTGGAGAAACAACAATATACGGACGCCAGGAACTCAGAAATGAGGAAGGCCTCTTTCTGATCGAAGAACTGGAGAAGATCGCGCTGCAGAGATGTTCTACCGCCAGGCAGGCAATTGCCCTTATGGGGAAACTTGCAGAAGAGCATGGTTATGCCGACCTTGCCGAATGTCTGACAGTAGCCGACCCGAAAGAAGTCTGGCACTTTGAAATTGCAGGATCTGGAAAAGGCAAACCATCAGCCTTATGGTGTGCCCAGCGTATTCCTGACGACCATGCAGGTGTCTGCGCCAATATTCCAAGGATATCAACAATCGACTTCAACAATCCCGACATGTTCATGTACAGTTCCAACCTCAAAAGTAAAGCTAAGGAACTGGGATTCTGGGACGGAAAAGAGCCGCTGAAGTTCTGGAAGGTCATCAACGGCAGAAAACCTTTTGCAATTCGCGATTTTTATGTCCTCAGCACCCTGGCACCTTCAATGAAACTGTCGATGGATGCCGAAGAACTGCCATTCTCAGTAAAACCCGAAAAGAAACTGTCGGTACAGGATGTCATGAAACTCTTCAGGGAGACATACGAGGGAACAGAATGGGATATGACCAAAAACCTCATGGTTACTGTAAGAAGAAGAGATGCCGACGGAAACACAGTTGAAGATAAAATTAAATCACCGGTGGTAAATAACTGGATGAACAACGACCTGAGAACTCTGATCAATGAACTTAAACCCGAAACCATCGAAAGGCAGAGAACTATTGCCATTGCCGGCTGTTCATACTCCCATGTCATTCAATGCCGCAGCTGGCTTCCCGACGAGGTCGGTGGTGTTGCCTGGTTCTCATTTGACAATCCTGGACAAAGCCCCAGAATACCAATCTTCGCGGGAGTAACCAAACTACCGTATTCATTCACCATCTGCGGCCAGCACAGGTACCGTACCGACGCAGCCCTGTGGGCGTTCAGGGAAGCTAACAGACTCTCGACAGTAAACTGGACAAGAAGCAGGGCTCTTCTTGAACCGGCAGTTCTGGAATTCGAAACGAAGGCTCTTAGCGAACTGCCGGTGCTCGAGAATAAAGTAAAGGAACTGGTAAAGGCAGGGAAGAAAGAAGAAGCAAAAGACTTTGTTACCTCCTATACGGCTTCTTTCGCCGGAGCTGCAATGCTAAAATGGCAGGAACTGAAAACCACATTCTGGGGAATGTACGGAAGAGGGTTCTGACGGTGTAACGGCATAAACGCCTGACGGCAAAAAAGAACAGATGTAAGAATGACAATAAGTGATCTGTAATGAACCTGCAGGATATTCTTGAGAAGGAAACTCTGTCAAAAGAGGAGATCGTCAGACTTCTTGAGTCAAAGGTTAAAGAAAGGACTCTTCTTTTTCGCAAAGCGGCTGAGATAAAAGAAAAATATATCGGAAAGAAAGTCTGGTTCCGTGGACTTATTGAGTTCTCAAATATTTGCAGCAAAGAATGTTACTACTGCGGCATCAGGAAGGGAAACAAAAACCTGAAAAGATATAATCTGAGCGACAGGGAGATACTTGCAGCCGCAAGGTTTGCGTATGAAAATAATTACGGCTCAATAGCTCTGCAGTCGGGAGAGATAGAAAATGACGCTTTTACAAAACGGATTGAAAAGTTACTGCACGAAATAAAAAAAATGTCGGGCGGAAAACTGGGAATAACCCTCTCGACTGGTGAACAGAAACACGAAGTCTACAGGAGGTGGTTTGAAGCAGGAGCACACAGATATCTGCTCAGAATTGAGACTTCATCAGAAGAACTCTACAGAAAATTACACCCTGACAATCAAAAGCATAGTTTCCACCGTCGCCTGGATTGCCTTAGAAGCCTCCAGGATATTGGTTATCAGACCGGTACTGGGGTTATGATCGGCCTGCCTTTTCAGACCACCTCCCATCTTGCAGATGATCTGATCTTCATGAGAGACTTTGATGTCGATATGGTTGGCATGGGCCCTTATATTGAACACCCTGATACGCCATTGATTGAACATGCCGGCCTACTCCTTCCGCTTGCCGAACGCTTCGACTTATCCCTCAAGATGATTGCGATAATGAGGATTATGATGAAAGATATAAATATGGTGGCATCGACAGCCCTGCAGGCAATCGACCCGGTTGGAAGGGAGAAGGCAATAAAGGCAGGAGCTAATATTCTGATGCCTAACATAACTCCCGGAAAATACCGTGACTCATACAGGCTATACAACAACAAACCATGCACCGATGAGGCTGCAGAAGACTGCAAGGGATGTCTTGAAGCACGTGTAAGCCTAGTCGATACTGAAATAATCTTCGGAGAATGGGGCGACCCTATACATTATGAAGAAAGAAGAAAGAAAAACATGACCGGATAGTCTGAATAAAATTCCGCGTTATGTGAATACTATATATTCCCTCAACAAAAAGTTCATAAAAAACAGAGCAATGAAAAGAATCTTTTCCGTTTTTCTGATAAGCTCCTTCATTCTTCAGGGCTTTTCACAGTCTACATCCGCATATTACCTTAATGGAAATATAACTTTCGACAAATCAGTTACATCTCCGAAAGAATTTTTCGGTCATGAAATCGGAGAATGGCACCTGTCTCATGATAAACTGGTATCGTACATCATGGATCTCGCCCGTATATCCGACAGGGCGGTCTGGGAGGAGTATGGAAGGAGCCATGAGAACAGGCCGCTCGGACATCTGATAATAAGTTCTCCCGAAAACATAAGGAACCTGGAAAACATAAGGCTTGAGCATATCAAACTTTCCGATCCTTACAGTTCAGGTGAGGCAGACATTAAATCCATGCCACTGGTAATAAAACTGGGATACGGCATTCATGGAAATGAGTCTAGTGCATCTAATGCATCAGCAATTGTTGCCTACTATCTGGTTGCCGCTACGGGAAAAGAAATAGATGAGTTGCTCGGCAGGACAGTGATTCTGATCGATCCCTGCCTCAATCCTGACGGCTTTCAACGTCATTCCACATGGGTGAACTTTGCCCGGAGCCTCAACGACAATCCTGACCCCAACTCCTGGGAGTTCAGCGAATCCTGGCCCGGTGGCCGTACAAATCATTACTGGTTCGACCTTAACCGCGATTATATCATGCTTCAGCACCCGGAATCGCAGGGAAGAGTCGAAGCTTTCTACCGGTGGAGACCGAATATTAATACCGACCATCACGAACAGGGATCATCCGCAACTTTCTTCTATATGCCGGGGATACAGAGCAGAAATAATCCTTTAACACCTGCTGTTAATCAGCAACTTACTGCTGAAATAGGCAAGTTTCATGAAAAGCACCTCAACAGGATAGGTAGCCTCTATTTCACCGAAGAGGGCTATGATGATTACTATCTGGGAAAGGGGTCATCATTCCCGGATATACATGGTTCGATTGGAATATTGTTTGAGCAGGCCGGAGTCAGAGGACATCTCAGGGAAACACCGGGATTTTTACTTTCTTTTCCATTTGCAATAAGAAATCAGGTCACAGTATCTCTGTCAACCCTTGAGGCCGGTCTGCAGATGAGAGAGAAGCTCCTTGGACATCAGATAGATTTTTATAAAAGTGCTCTTGATGAGGCTTCAGGACAAGCCGTAAAAGCTTATCTGTTTACTGAACCGGACGACAATGCCAAAATTTCGGAATTCATCAGAATACTTCAATGCCACAGAATAAAAGTGTACCCCCTGAAGAAGGATCTTACCAGGGAGGGTATATTTTTCGCGGCAGGAAAAAGTTATATAGTTCCCATGAGCCAGCCTGAGCACAGGTTCATAAGAAGTCTCTTTGAACCTGTGAAGGAGTTTACCGACAGTTCATTCTATGATATTTCTACGTGGAACCTTCCTATGTCATTCAATATACCTTTCACAACTATCACATCATCAAAGGAAGCTGAAGCTCTTACCCTGAAGGATGTGGCGGTCAGACCTGCTCCCGAAGGTAAAATTATCGGACCTGAAGAACCATATGCTTACCTGTTTGAATGGAACGAATACCTTGCTCCAAAGGCTCTGTATGCCCTGCTCGATGCCGGAGTAGTGGCAAAAGTGGCAAAAAAGGAGTTTGCCTTCGCCAACAGTGAGCTCAGTCACAAGTTCTCCTACGGAACAATAATGATCCCGGTTTCGGGTCAGAAGACCGGCAGCAGTGAGCTGAAAAAACTTATTTCTTCAGTTGCAGCAGACTGCGGTCTGACCGTTTACGGGGTAAGCACAGGATACACGGAAACAGGTATGGATCTGGGAAGCGGAAGCTTTGCTGTTCTCGAAGTGCCATCTGTTGCCATGGTCGTGGGTGACGGTGCTTCAAGCAGCGATGCCGGTGAAATATGGCACATGCTTGATACCAGGTTCAGCATTCCTGTTACATTGATCAACGGTTCTCGATTTGCTTCAGTAAACCTCTCAAAATACAATGTGATCATTATCACCGGGTCACCATCCATCTCCCAGTCAGGTGTCGAGAACATCAGAAGATGGTCAGGAGAAGGCGGTGTTTTAATTGGTTACAAGGGAGCTAACAGCTGGCTCTCAAGAAACAAACTTGCAGATATTCAATATGTGCCGTCTGCAGAATCAAATATCATCTCTGGTATTTATGCCGAAAGATCAGCCAACAGCGCTGCCGGAAGCATTCCCGGTTCAATATTTGAAGTCAGGCTGGATCTGACTCATCCGTTATGCTACGGTTATACAAGAGACAGGCTTCCGGTTTTTAAATCAGGAACCACAGTGGCTTTACCCGATGCGGGAATATATAACAATCCGGTGAGATATTCAGATTCACCTCTTCTGAGCGGTTACTGTACGGAAAAGAACCTGAAAAGGCTGGAGGGTGCTCCTTTTGCAAGTATTCACGGGCGGAATATTATTTCGATATATGACAATACCAATTTCAGGGCTATATGGTACGGTAGCACAAAAATATTCATGAATGCCCTCTTTTTCGGGCAGGTGATTTAAAAACTGTACTCCTGGAAGTTAAAAAGATATACTCTTCACCATCAGCCCTTTAACAGCTGACAGATCTTTATACAGAAGTCTTCTCTGTTCAGGATCTCCGGTTAGTTCGAGTACTATCAGACCTGCAGGTTCTCCGTACATTGTCTCATTAACTCCCAGTCTTGAGCTGATATTACAGCCATAGGAAGTAAGGATCTTCTGTACCGACCTGATAATGGCAGTATCTTTTGGCACAAGGATACCCAGTAATGCTAACGGTTCTTCTCCTTCATATGAAGCAGAAGCGATTTCATCAAACAACATCTGTTTTATGATGATTCCTCCGAGTTGTTCGAGTTCTTTAATAAGTTTTTCCGACTCATCACTATCATCCCTGAGGTGAAGGATCATGCATGCTTCCCGGCTACAGACATTGTCTGTCACTTCATGAAATCCGAGACGGGTGGTTATCACAGCGGCGTGCCCCGACAGGATCTCCTGTGTGAGGCCGGCTTCCTTGATCCTGTCAACGATCTTGATTCCTACAACTTTAATCATACAGATATATAATATATTTTCATTAACCAAGGAGTTTACTCTGAACCTGCTCTTCTTAAAAATAGAGGTCGCGTTCTCCCTTTTTGATCCGTTCAATCTTTTCGCGTGTTGATTTTTCCACTCCCGGGTCAAGTTTTTTCAGGTTCTTCTCGATTACCTTCCAACCCTTTTCAGCTACGGATTCCGTTCCATAATCGCACAGATATTCTGAAAGAGTAAGAATAGCATTGGGAGTACAGAACCTTTTGATGAAACCAGGGACAGAAAATTCCATGAAATGTTCCCCTGTCCTGCCCATTCTGTAACATGAGGTGCAGAATGATGGTATATAATCATGTACCAGAAGTTCGTCGATAACATCTGACAGAGATCTTGAATCATTAATTTTAAATTGTTCCCTGTTAAGATTCTGCTCATCATTCTTTGAATCGGAGTATGAGCCAAGTTCCAGTTTTGTTCCGCCATCTATCTGCGAGACTCCATACTGAAGGACTTCTCTTCTTACATCGGGAGTTTCCCTGGCTGTCAGGATCATTCCGGTATAAGGGACGGCCAGTCGCAGTATGGGAACAAGTTTTTTAAAATCTTCGTCGCTGACCTGGTATCGCCCGTCGATATTCAGGCTGAGGGCATCTTTTATTCTTGGAAATGATATGGTATGAGGTCCGACATTATAGCAGGCTTCAAGATGGTTTGTATGCCTCACCAGGGCCAGAACTTCAAAACGCCAGTCATAGAGGCCGAACAGTGCTCCTATCCCGACATCATCAATACCTGCTTCCTGTGCTCTGTCGAGTGCAGTCAGACGCCATTCATAGTCTTTCTTTTTACCCCCCAGGTGATACCACTTATATGCCTCAGGATGATAAGTCTCCTGGAAGATCTGATATGTTCCTATACCTGCCTCCCCCACGGTTCTGAAGCCCTCTATATCTAGAGGTGCAGCATTGATATTCACTCTGCGGATCTCTCCATGACCTTTTTTTATGTTGTAAACGAGCCTGACAGTATGGGCAATGTAATCGGGTGAATATTCGGGATGCTCACCATAGACCAGTATGAGTCTTTTCTGCCCGTTATCCTCGAGTGCCTCCACCTCCCTGACAATCTCTTCATCGGTGAGGGTTTTCCTTACAGCTTCTTTGTTTGAGATTCTGAATCCGCAATACTGACAGTTGTTGGTACATTTATTTCCAACATACAGTGGTGCAAAGAGTACGATCCTGTTACCGTATACTCTTTCCTTAAGTTCTTTTGCTCCCTGCCGTATCTCATCTTCCAGTCCGGTTTCCATGGAATTGACAAGGACGGCTGTCTCTTCCATCGTAAGCCGGTTCTTGTCAAGTGACCTTGCTATCACGTCCCTGACTCTCTGTTTATCGGGCTTTGTATTGTTAATAAATCTCCAGATCTCATCGGGATCGATGAATGGTTTCATTCTCTGATCCGGTATACTTAGTTTTTCAGGTTTAAATCGCATTTTTATTATCCTCTCTTCAGCAAAATTACTTTATTATGATGGTTCAGGGCATGATCCCTGTCAGTATATAAGTTCATTTATTTCGGATCTGGCCCTTTCAAGATCGCGGATAACATTTACTCCTCCGAGTGGAACATTTCCATGGACCATTTTACGGAACATCAGTGTTGTCTTTTCTCCGGCGATGTCCGGAAGGTTTTCAAGAAGATGAAGAAGCAGTTCCTGCTTTCCTCCCGGCAGCTGATTTATTATAACCATACCTTTTACATTCTTTTCCCCTGCGAAAGCACTAACTGCATAGATACCTGTCGCCGGAAGCAATTTGCAATCATCCGTTACGGGAACCTTCAGAAAGGGCATAGCGTCGAAGTCACCATATTTTTCAGGTACGCCCATCACGATGTAGTAATGGTCGAGATAGGCATTGGCTCTCTGGATATAACCTTCACTTATGGCTTTACGGATCTTTGTGGAGCTTACCGTTTCATTATATACTTCCTGTTCGGGAATTTCTTCCGCCTCAAAATTATATTTTTCTCTCCATCCCCACAGGTGCCTGTAATCACCTTCCTTATTGAATCCGAAATGGTGGTTGAATCCGGCAACCACTACCCTGGCCTTTAACACCGAGTGAAGATAGTCGCGTACGAATTCTTCGCTGGTGATTCTCGAAAAATCTCTTGTAAACTCAACCACAATAAGGTTATCCAGCCCAGCTTTCCTCAGGAGTTCAAGTTTTTCATCCTGTGAGTTGATCATTTTAAGGTCTTTCCCGGCAGTCTCGGGGTAGAGAATCTTCCTGGGATGAGGGTAAAAGGTTATAAGAACCGATTCGCCGTCATAATTACGGGCCAGCATCTTAAGCCTGTTCAGAATTGTTTTATGCCCGATATGGACTCCGTCGAATGACCCTGTTGTCACAACCGGATTCCTGATTCCCGTCACCTGTTCAAACCCACTGAAGACCTTCATTTGCAATACGGATGACTACAGGATGTTTTCCTTGACGAAATATGCGACTTTTTCAATTGAAGTTATCATGTCATATTCCTCGAGGTAGACCCAGGAAGGGACATTCAACGGTATAGTAGTGAAATTCAGTATCCCTCTTATACCATATCTGACAGCCTCTTCTGCCGTTTCTCTTGCATAATCGGGCGGAACTGTAAGTATAGCAACCGTTATGTTGAGTTCTTTAATGATCTTTTCCATTTCAGTATGAGGATAGCATTTCACACCTGAAATTACTTTATTCGTTTTTTGAGGGTCGTTATCGAATGAGGCTACAAGATTGAGTTTTGATCTTTTACCCTTAAAATAACCTGCCACTGCCCTTCCAAGGTTGCCAATCCCTATCACCGCCACGTTAAGACCTGATTCTGAATCAATTATAGTACTGATCTTTTCGATAAGATCTTTTACGTCATAGCCTTTTCTGTGAACTGACGAATATCCTATGAGCATGAGGTCACGTCGTACCTGAACAGCCGTTATATGCAGCCGGGCCGCAAGATCGTGTGAAAAAATGAAGTTCTTCTTCTCATTCAGACATTCCAGAAGTGTCCTTCTGTACTCACTGAGCCTCTCTACAGTTTTTCCCGGTAAGTTCATATTGATTTCAAGATTTATTAGATTGCTTTTTTGGCAGAAGCACCGTAAATGTTGAGCCCCTGTCGGGAGTACTTTCTACCTTTATTGTTCCATGATATAGTTCAATAACTTTTTTTACTATCGATAATCCCAGTCCGCTTCCGGAAATATGCTTTGTCCTTTCGTTCCTGACTCTCATGAATTCCCTGAACAGGTTTTCCCTGTCGGCCACGGATATACCTATCCCTGTATCGCTGAAAACCATTAACACTTCGTTGTCGGTGCTTTCGAGTCTTATCTCCGCTTTACCACCAAATTTATTGTACTTGACTGCATTGGAGATGAGATTATTAAAGATGATCTCCATGTCTTCAGGGTCAGCCATTAGTTTCGATTCGTTTTTCAGGTCCAGGGTTACAGTAACCTCCATCTGGATTGCGTATGGTTGTACAGTTACAACAGCGGCACGGGCGACTTCAGCAAGATCCACTTCCTGGATTTTCTCTTCCTTACGTTCAAGGCGGATCTTTGTAAAATCCAGGAGGTCCATTATGAGATTTCTCATTCCCTGGATCCTCTGGAGCGAACGGTCGATATGGTCAGCGTAATCGTCAATTCTGTCACCAGCCTGTTTTTCGTGCATCATTCTGAGATAGCCTTCAAGAGCATTGAGAGGTGCTTTGAGTTCATGTGAGAGCACGGAAAGAAACTGATACCGTACTTTCTTTCCCTCCTGTTTGAGCCTGTCGGTTACCTTACGGAGGTAAAGTTGCTTGGTAATGTTTTCAATACTCGATTTAAGCTCCTGCGGAGTAAAGGGTTTTGGAATAAAATCTGTAGCCCCGTCGCGTGTAGCCCTTATGGCAACATCGAGAGAAGCATAAGATGTTATCATTGCAACAACGATGTCATATTTTCTCTCCCTTATATATTCCAGCACTTCTACTCCCTGTATCCCGGGGAGCTTGTTGTCCAGCAGAATTATATCGGGTTTATCGGTCTCAATAAATCTGATGCCTTCTTCTCCGGTAGGGGCTTCGGTTATCTCAAAGGAAAAATCCTCATCCATAAAAGGATATGTAACCGTGAAATTCTTAAGTATACGCGTTACACCCGACCGGATTCCGGGTTCGTCATCAATAACCAGGATTTTCAGTACTCCCATTTTACAGTTTTAATAGTTTCATGATCTCCTGGTCGAGCTGATCAGCTCTGATGCCTTTTTCAAGATACCTATCGGCTCTGATCCATGATTTTTCCGTTTCAGAGTCGAGGCTGAATGACATTCCTGTCTCTCTTGCGACGGCGGTGGCGAGGATTACCGGCACGTCGGGATATTTTCTCTTGAGCCTGTAGCACAGGATAAATCCGCTGTCATCATTTT
>ERZ795057.24-NODE-24-length-146412-cov-15.376641_pt1 | contig 146412 bp, 134 predicted proteins | sample MGYA00375141_ERZ795057 | MGnify/ENA primary metagenome ERZ795057 (study PRJEB30186, sample SAMN05720163) | activated sludge metagenome | isolation source: Anaerobic digester | place: Hong Kong | collected 2015-01-26 ...
TTTCGTCCTTGAGTGAGAGCTTTTTTGCCATGCCGGTGTGGTTAGCACATATGGATGCGGGCTATCAAGGACGGCCTCTGTCGGATGGGACCTGGATCTGCACGGGGAAGGGCGTTATTCGAGGTGGGAGGCCAGCAAGGAGACCCCGTCGGGAATAGGGGTCTCCTCTGGAATGGCCGGATATTCTCTAGAGGGTTCCCATGGATGCCCGTAACGCAGCCATGGCCCGGGCTTGGTCAGCCCGGGCGGAGATCAGGTTGCTCTGTGCCTGACTCAGCAGGGCTTCAGCCCGAAGGACGTCGGTGGATGTCGAGACCTGGAGGTTGTAACGGTCTTTTTCGATCCTGAAGTTCTCCTGGGCCTGGGCGATGGCCTTTTCGGCCACCTGCAGCCGGGCCTGCGCCTCCAGGACGTTCAGGTAAGAGTTTTTGACCTCGAGGGTGACCTGGTTTTTCAGGCTTTCCAGGAGATAGCCCACCTTGGTGCTGGTGTACCGGGCCTTGTTATAGTTATAGTAGCTGCCGCCTCCTTGGAAGAGGTTCCAGGTCAGGCCGATGCCGGCCTGCCAGGAGTCGTCCTCCACATCGGGATCCTCCCCCTCCCTGGTGTAGGTATAGGTCGCCGCCACGCTGGGCATGAATGCGGAGCGCGCTATGGTGATCCCTTTCTCGGTATTGTCGAGCTGGAGCTTGGTGGTCCTGATCTCCTGCCTCTTCTCGAGTGCTGTCTGGAGAGCTTGTTCAAAGGTGGTATCCATTGTGGACAGCGGGATTTCAGAGTCGATCCCGATCTCCTCGGAGAGGTCTCTGACAAGGAGAAGGTTGAAGTTGGACTCGGCGATCTTGACCGAGTTTTCAGCAGAGATGAGGTTCTGCTCGGTCTCTGCATATCGCACCTGTGCCTCCAGCAGGTTGTTCTTGGGGATCATGCCCTGATTGAAGAAGGCGTTGGATACATCCAGGAGCGACTTGACCGAGGTCACGCTGGACTTTGCCACCTCCCTGATCTGTCTGGCCTTGATCACCCCGTAGTAGGCATCGATGACCAGGAGCTTGACCTGCCTGATGGTCTGCTCACGGTCGATCTCAGCTGCGAACTGGTCGTTTTTCGCGACCAGGTAGCTGTTATACAGGGCACCCCCGGCGAACAGAACCTGCTTTGCTTTAAGGTCCATCTCGTAGTTGTCCTTTGTGCCGATGATGAATGTGCCCATATTGGGTATGGTCATGTACGGCGCCTCGTTGAGCCGGGCGTATCCATAGGAGAGGTCGGCGCTGGGGAGCATCTGGGAAAACTGTGCCTTCTTGTCCATCTCCTTGATGAAGACCTCCTGGTCCTGCGCCTTCACCTGGGGATTCCTCTCGATAGCCATCTTCAGGGAATCTTCAAGGGTCATATAGTCGGCGGCCTGAACACTGATCGCTCCGAGAAACAGAGCACATGCCATGGTAATAACGAACGTTCTCCTCACAGTGGTACCCTCCCTAGGAATTCCTCCAATATGCCGGCGGTGAATTCTGCCGGAGCCTTATCCAGTATACCGAGAAAATAGGTTTGAGCAATGGTGTGGATGATCCCGATGAGCATGATGGATTTTAGCTCAGGGTCGCCCTTTTCTCCTTCGCGGCAGGCCTCCATGAAGATCTCGCGGGTGATGCGGAAATTCTCCGCATGGACCTCGCGGATATATTCGAAGATATGCTGGGTCACTTCAGGGATGGGGGCGGAATAGATCTCGTGGATGAGCCGATGGAATCCCGGATTGTTTTCGATCCAGCCGATGTTGAACTCCACATAGATCCTGAGCTTCTCCTTCCAGGTTTTCTTCCTCAAGAGGAGGTTCTTGAGCGAGAGCATGAAGGCGTCCAGGCCGCTGCTGATCACGGCGGCGAAGAGGACCTGCTTGCTGGGAAAGAACTGATAAAGGGTTCCGACCCCGAACTCCGCCTTGGCAGCGATCTGGGCCATGGTGGCATTGAAGAACCCCTCCTTTTCAAAGACCTCGCGGGCGGCATCGAGAATGGCATTCCGGCGGAATGCCGTCTCCCGCTCTTTTCGGGAAGGAGGCTTTGAATTATCATTCATATTCTGAATCACTATTCGAGAATAGAACAATGATTCTGTCCTGTCAAGCCGACCTAAGAGAATCCTCAGGTGCTTCTGGGACAATGGGGTCCTCTCTGGCTATTCGAGGGAATGGAACACGAGCCCCGTGGGGACCTTCGGATAGAAATAGGTGGAGTTGTGCGGCATCCTCAGTCCGGCTTCCGCAATGTCCAATACGTCTTCCATAGAAGGGGGATTGAGAAGGAAGGAGATGTCCGCCTGCTCCTTGGTTACCATGTCGAGGGCCTCCTCGGCCCTGCTCGTGAATATGATCCGTTTGTTTTCCATATTGGTGCCAATGCCGAGGATGGGATCGATAATACACTCATGGATGATGGTGGCATCGTGACGTTTGAGCAGCGGATGCGTCTCCTGTGGCAGGTACTTGTCGATCTCCGGATCCTTGGTGAGCTGGAGCAGGTAGAACCTGGGTATGCCTTTCACATAGAGCCCGAGGGTGCCCTTGCCTCCCTTGTTCAATGCCGCGAGGAAGCTCTTCCGGTTGTCAAAGGGGACCATATTGAAGATCTCCTTGAGACGGTACTCAAGGTCGACGAGCCCCACCCCCATGCTGTCGACGATGACACGGTGCATGGGCAGTATTCTGACGCCTTCCTCTCCATTAACGAGGTACATCTGGATATAGTCGAAATTCTGGTTGCCGTCGTTTTTCCCCGTGGCGCCCCTCATGCGGTCGCGGTATATTTTCGCCGTCTCATAACGGTGCTGGCCGTCAGCGATGATAACCTTCTTGTTCTGCATCATCCTGGCGATCTTGTCGATAAGGGTCGTTTCATGAATGACCCAGAGCCTGTGCGTCTCATCCCTGGTGGAAAATTCGACGGAAGGGGAACCCAGCTTTGTCTTGACCTGGCTTTCCAGGACCTTCTTCGGGTCGGAATAGAGTCCGAGGACAGAACTGAAATTCGTCCGCACCTCGCTCATCAGGCGAAGACGGTCGAGCTTGGGGCTTTTCACGGTCTGTTCATGGGGCCTGATGTTCTTCTTTTCATCGTCATCCAGGCGTACCGATGCGATGAATCCCTTTCGGGTGGCTGTCTTGTCCCCGAGGACATAAGTATGCTCGTGATAATAGAGGGAAGCGCTGTCATCCTGGGACAGAACCCCTTCCTTCATCCATTGCCTGAACAGATCCCTTGCCCGCGTGTAGCGGTTGTTGTCCTTGGTGTCCTTGGGAAATTGTTTTCCGAGCACGAGCCGGATCGCGTTGTAGGGACTTCTGGCATAGAAATCCTCAAGCTGGTGTGGTGAAACGACATCATACGGGGGGCATATGGCGCCTGCGAGCTCAACACGTTCAGGGTTGTATCTGATACCCCGAAAGGAACGGATCTTCGGCATTCACGGCTCCTTTCATGGCCTGCATGTCAACGAGAGACACAGAAAGCGCTATATATATGTGGTCTTGAAAAATTTCAACAGCAATTTACACGCAGAGGCGAAATAATCGGCAAGTATGAGGGCAATATGCGGGGAAAGATTGATCCGGCAGCCGGTTTCAGGGTATAGAGCAATCCATGCGGTATCTCAATACAGTGTTGTCCATCCTTGTCCTGCTCGCGATCATTACGTTCTGTGTTCACAACACACAGGAGTTCACCTTGAACTTTCTCGGCTATCAGCTTTTGATCCCGCTGCAGCTGTGGGTTCTTATGGTCGTCTTTTTCATAGCGGGGATGGTGCCCATCCTCGTCGTGGAGATCCCGGTCCAGGCGGCTCGTTTCATGAGGATAAGGGCGCTCAAGGTCCGGATCAGGGATCTGGATGCCGAGATCTCCCGGGCTTCAGCTGCGACTGGAGAGCCGGGCAAGGATGTCTCTGAAAAACCGTAACACCCGGGGCGGCAGCCACAGGCGGCTCAGCGACTTCCCGAGGGAATAGCCCCTCCTGTCTTGGCTGGAGAGCAACCCGGGATTGAGCTTTGCCTTGACCTTGAGATAGCCCATCCGATCGATGCCGCGCAGGAGCCTCCACAGGGGTCCCCTCCATGGCAGGTAGAGGCTCGAGGCGAAGTCCACGAGGTACGGGCTCCCACCGTCATCCATGCCGTAGTTCCTGCGGTTCCTCATGTCCAGGTGGATTACTCCCCGTTCATGGACGGCTCCGATGAGCTTTTCCAGATCCTCGAAATAGGCATTATCAGGAACCCGGACTTTGGTCTTGAGGTTGTGCCCGCCCATGAAGGTCGTGGTGATGGTGCAGGGGTCGTTACCCGGCACGAGGGTGGGGATGCCTGTAATACCTTGGAGTTTCGAATAGATGAAGGTCTCCCAGGCCACCAGGAGCCGTCCGCCCGCCCGAACCGGCAGGGGCCTGTCCCGGTAGGTCTTTTCCACAAGGGCACACCCGTCACGGTGGATCAGACGGACGTCGGGTCCGTACAGGCGTTTTTTCTTCAGAGGTGTCCCCCGGGTCTTCAGGTCCTGCATTGTATCAGCCTTCTCCTCTATCATTGCATGTTTCGGCTGCGGGATGGTAGGGTTTTCGTCAATGAAAGGCAGGACGAAGAAAAACGTCGTGGGCAGGCTCTCCTGGAATCCCAGGGGATATGCCTTTGTGGATGCACCGGGCATGGACGACGGGGTCTTCGTCCCGATGGAAGCCCTGAACAGCGCTCTTCCGGGAGACCTCGTGGAGGTGAACGTCTGGCATGATCGCAGGGGGCTGCGGGGAAAGGTCATCGCCATTGTGGAGAGAACCCGTCTCACCTTGACGGGGCGATACATCAGGCACCGGAAGTATGGCATCCTGGAGCCCCTGCAGCCCATGCCCTATGCCATTGTAATCCCTCTGGGCTTTGAGGGAGAAGCCGTAAGCGGGGATATGGTGAGTGCCAGGGTCATACCTCCCAGGCCGGCGCAGAAGGTGAGCGCACTGACGGCCAGGGTGGAGAGGTCCCTGGATGTTCCCAAGGGGGTGGGAGAAGACCTCAGGTACATCACGGCCAAGTACGGCCTGGCCTGGCGATTCCCGGAAGAGGTCGAGCGGGAAGCGGCCAGGGCCGCGCAAATCGACATGTCCTTTGAGCTCGAGCGCAGAAGAGACATGAGGGGGCGGGTGCTCTTCACCATTGACGGTGTCAGCGCAAAGGATTTCGACGATGCCGTGGGTATCGAGAGGCTTGAAGACGGAACTTTTCTCCTGACCGTGGCCATAGCGGACGTGGCCCATGCAGTGAAGCCGGGCACCGTCCTGGACCGGGAGGCCAGGGCCAGATCCTTCAGCGTTTACTTTCCAGAGGTCGCGATTCCCATGCTTCCAGAGCCGCTCAGCACTGGCGCCATGAGCCTGAAGCCCGGCGAAGACAGGCTCTCCATGACCGTGGAGATCGTGCTCGGACCACGGGGCAGGGTCATCTCATCCCGGGTCTTTGAGGCGGTTATACGATCCCGGGCACGGCTCACCTATGAGGGAGTGGGGCCCTTCCTCGAAGGAACCGCTGGCTCGATGGATTACGATCCGGAAATCGCCTCGCGGTTGAAAGACCTTCATCGGCTCTCCATGCACCTGAGGGAGCGTCGGAGGAAACAGGGCAGCCTTGACTTCGATATTGCCAAGGTGGAGATCGAAACGACTGAGACCGGAGCCATTGCTGCTATAGGCCGCACCAGGCATGGTCCTGCCGAGCGCCTCATCGAGGAGGCCATGCTCCTGGCCAATAGGACCGTGTGCGCATACCTCCTGAAACATGACATGCCCGTGCTCTTCCGCATACACGAGCCTCCCCGGCAGCAGGACCTGATGGAGCTCATGGAAATCCTGGCTGAGATCGGTTTCTCGTCATCGCTCCTGGCGAGGCTGAAAAAGACCGCCACCTCTGGGGAACAGGTCCATGAAGTGCTCCAGGCCATTACCGATGCCTGTCGGGGCAGGCCGCTGGAGAGTTTCGTGAACATGCACATCCTCAGGTCCCTGCAGCGGGCCCGGTATGCCGCCGAGGATCTTGGCCACTTCGGGCTTGCCTTTACGGGGTACCTCCACTTCACCTCGCCCATCCGGAGATACCCGGACTTGGTGATCCATCGGCTCGTCAAGCAGGTGTTGACATCTGGGGGGGTATCATCAAGGGAAAGGGACCGGTCACTTAAGTATCTGAAAAAACTGGCTCCCGAGGTAACGGGCCGGGAGGAGTTCACGGACAATGCCATGATGGAGGCAATCAAACTCAAGACCGCCGCCTACATGACATTACACATCGGTGACGAGTTCGATGCCGTCATCACGAGCGTACAGCCCTACGGCATGTTTGTCGAAGTCCTGAATCCTCCTGTGGATGGGCTGGTGAGAAATGAGACGATCATGGGCAGACCCGTACGAAGAGGAAAAAGATCCCGTTTACCGAGACAGACCATAGGACAGACCGTACGGGTAAAGCTTGTCAGGGCGGACAGGACAAGTGGTCAGCTGGATTTCGTGATGATGGGTGAATAGCCAAAGAGCTCTCGGTTATTCCTTCTTCTTTTTCAGCGCCGTGCCCCCCAGGTAGGCCTCCTGGATCTTCTCGTCGGACTTGAGCATGGCGGCAGGGCCTTCGGCGGCGATCCGGCCGTTCTCCAGCACGTAGCCGCGGCTCGCGATGTTCAGGGATTTATGGGCATTCTGCTCCACCAGGAGGATGGAGGTGCCCTGGGCGTTGATCTCGCGGATGATCTCGAAGATCTGCTTGACCAGGATGGGGGCGAGCCCCAGCGACGGCTCGTCTAGAAGCAGGACCCGGGGATTGCTCATGAGGGCGCGCCCGATGGCCAGCATCTGCTGCTCGCCGCCGGATAGCGTTCCGGCGAGCTGCCGGCTTCGCTCCTTCAATATGGGAAACAATGAGTGGACCCGTTCCTTTGCCCGGACGATCTCATCGGCGTGTTTCCTGCGGGTGAACGCACCGAGATTGAGGTTCTCCTCCACGGAATGCGTGGGGAAAACCCGGCGCCCTTCCGGAGAGAGCGAGATGCCCTTGACCACGATGTCATAGGCCGGGACCTTGTTCAGGACCGCACCGGCATAGGTCACTCTCCCCCCTGCAATGGGGATAAGCCCGCAGACTGCCTGTAGAAGGGTCGATTTCCCCGCCCCGTTGGCGCCGAGCACGGTGACGATCTCGCCCTCGTCGAGGCGGATGCTGATCCCCTTGAGGACCTCCCGGGCCCCATAACTGATATGGAGATCGTCTATAGTGAGCAGGGCCGGCATGGTATGCTATGCTCCTTCCTCGTCCTTGCCGAGGTACGCCTCGATGACGTCCGGGTTGTTGTAGACCGCTTCGGGCATGCCCTCCGCGATTTTTTTCCCCTCATCCATGACCACCACCCAGTCCGAGATGCCCATGACCACGTTCATGTCATGTTCGATGAGCAGGATGGAGAGGTCCTCGTGGGCGATGAGGTTCCTGAGGAACGTCATGAGGTCGTGTGTCTCCCTGGGGTTGAGCCCGCTGCTCGGTTCGTCAAGGACCAGGAGCTGGGGCTCAGTGGCAAGCGCCCGGGCTATCTCCAGCATCCGCTGGGATCCGTAGGCTATGTTTTTTGCCAGCTCGTCGGAGAACTCGGCGAGCTCCACCTGGGCGATCCTGTCCTGTGCCACCCTTCTGATGCGTTCCTCCTCCCTGCGCATGGCGGGTGTTCTCAATACGCTGGAGAAAAGGCCAGCCTTCGCCCGGCAGTGCTGGCCCGCCATGATGTTCTCCAGGCAGGTCATGTCCGGAAAGAGCCGGATGTTCTGGAAGGTCCGGGCAATGCCGGTGCATACGATCTCGTGGGGCTTCCTGCCGGTGATGGTTTCCCCTCTGAAGGTGACCTCGCCCTGCTCGGGCCTGTAGATGCCGGTCACCACGTTGAACACGGTGGTCTTGCCTGCTCCGTTGGGCCCGATGAGGCTCAGGATCTCTCCCTTGTGAACGGTGAGATCGAAGTCACTCACTGCCCTCAGACCTCCGAAGATCTTGGTGAGGTTTCTGGTGGTCAGGACGACCTCGCATGTGGCGTGCTTCCTAGGCACTCCCATCACCGGCGTCCTCCATGAGCGGGCGGAACGATACCCCTCCGCGTTTTCTCGGCCAGAAACCGCCGGGGCGGACCATCATCATGATGATCATGACCGATCCGAACACGAGCATGCGGTACATGGCAAAGGGCCTGAAGACCTCCGGAAAGAGGCTGATGAACGCTGCACCTATGATTACGCCAGGGATCGAACCCATGCCGCCGATGAGCACGATGCAGAACATGAGGCACGATTCCCAGAAGGTAAAACTCTCGGGTGAGACGCACATGAGCTTGCTCGCATAGATATTGCCTGCCACTCCGGCCAAGGCGGCACCGATGACGACGGCAAGGAGCTTGTAGTATCGCACGTTGATCCCGGTCGCTCCGGCTGCTATTCCATCCTCCCGGATGCAGTTCCATGCCCTGCCGATACGTGAATGCTGGAGACTTATGAGCCCCAGGATGGACAGACCCACCACGATCCAGATGAGGAAGTAGTATTCGATGGAAGAATCGATGACAAGGGAGGGCGACAGCTTGGGGAAATCGATGCCGAAGACCCCGTTGGGACCTCCCGTGAGATCGAACGGATTATTGATGAGTCCGATCCTGACTATCTCTCCCACCCCGAGAGTTACGATGAGAAAATAATCACCCTGGAGGTGAATGACCGGGGAAAAGACGATAGAGGCGAACAACGCCGCAGCCAGGGCACTGATGGGCAGCAGGACGAGTACGGGGATGCCGTAGCGCGTGTTCAGGATTGCGGTCACGTAGGCGCCGATGGCATAGAATCCTGCATGTCCCAGGTCGAAAAGCCCCACCTCTCCCAGCACGATGTTGAGACTCAGGCCGAGGAGGGCATAGATCCCGAAGAAGAAGGCGATGTCGATGAAATAGTTGCTCACGAAGAACGGGTATATGGCGATGAGCGCGATAAAGGCAACGGGGACGTACCACGGTGTCGTGGTGAAGACCCTGGATAATGGCGTGCCGTTCCCCTTCATGGACCTAAACCTTCTCGGCGGTCTTTTCCCCGAACAGACCGGTGGGCCTGAAGATGAGCACGAGGATCAGGATGAGGAACACGAACACGTCCTTCCATGCAGCCGAAATATAGGCTGCGCCCAGCATCTCCAGGACCCCCAGGATGAGTCCGCCGAACATCGCCCCCGGCAGGTTTCCGATGCCGCCAAGGATAGTCGCCGTGAAAGCCTTGAGCCCGTAGTTCCAGCCCATGGTGAAGCTGATCTGACGGTAGTACATACCCACCATGACCCCGGCCATGGCCCCCAGAGCCGGGCCGAGGGTGAAGATAAAGAGGATCACCTTGTTGAAGTTGACCCCCATCAGCGCTGCCGTATTCCGGTCATGGGCCGTTGCCCTCACGGCGGCACCGAAGGTTGTCTTCTGGATCACGTAGTAGAGCACTGACATGAGCAGGAACGACAGGGCCAGGATTATGATCTGCAGCAGGGTGATGTTGATCTGGCCTATCTGGAAGCGCATGGCGGGGATGAGTTCCGAGGGATATGCCTGGTAGCGCGGTCCCCAGATGACCATGATGCCGTTCTGAAGGAAGATGGAAGCCCCCAGTGCCGACACGACCGCAGGCAGACGGCCTGCAGGATACACGGGGCGATATGCGATTCGCTCGACGATGATGCCCACGATACCCAGGCTGATGGCAGCGACAGCCAGCGCTGCCACCATGCCCGCCCAGGGACCGAACTGTGTAGTCGCGGCTCCGACGCCGAAGACCAGAAGGGTGTACCCGAGATAGGAGCCCAGGGTGAAGAAATCACCATGGGCGAAATTAATGAGCTTAAGGACGCCATAGACCATCGAGTATCCCAGCGCTATGAGCGCATAGAATGACCCGATGGTCAGGCCGTTTATGAGCTGTTCGAGCAAAAGTTGCATGTTCTTCCGGGATGCAGCTCTTGTCCTGTTACTTCGAGATTACGATCTTGCCGGCATCATCCACCACGTAGAGGTAGAACGGGACTCCCTCGCGGTCACCAGCGGGGGTGAAGCCGATGGGTCCGGTGATGCCGGGCACGCCGTTCACCTTATCCCGCAGGTATGCGGCCAGCTTGTCCGAATCTGTAGACTTGGTCTTGTCTATGGCATAGGCGATGATGTTCACGGCGTCGGCCGCATAGATGGGCCACGGGCTCGACGGGATTTCGCCGTACTTTGCCTTGTAGGCTGCGAGGAATTCCTTGGCCTCCTTGTAAGGAAGGTCGCCGGGAAGGGGCTCGTTGGTCATGTAGCAGCCTTTTGCCAGATTGAGACCGGCGATCTTCACGAACTCGTCGTTGATGGCTGCATTACCACCCACGAAAGGACACTTTATACCGATATCTCTTGCCTGTGATACGAGCAGGGCTGCCTCTGCATAGTAGCCTGTGTAATACCAGACATCGGGTTTGCTCTCTCGCAGATTCGTCAGGGATACCTTGTAATCCTTTTCACCCGGGGTGATGGCATCAAAGTACACGAGCTCGACCTTTTTCGCCTTGATCATAGGTTCCAGGGCCTTTTTCGTGTCCTCGGCCAGACCTTTGCCGAACGCGGTGTTGTCGTGCATGATGGCGATGCGCTTGGCCTTGAATTTTGCCGGTACGGCCTCGGCAAAGAATTTGCCCTGCGAGTCGTCACGTCCGCAGGTGCGGAAGAAGTACTTGAAGTTCCGCTCGGTGAGTCTCACTGCGGTCACGCCATAGCCGATGTTCACCTTCTTGAACTTCTCGTAGATGTTGGACGCTGGTTCGCATACCGAGGACCCGTAGGTGGACACAGCAGCCACCACGTCCTTCTGGCCAACGAGCTTCTGTGCCGCCAAGGCTCCGGTTTTGGGCTCGCCGGCATCGTCTTCGACCTTGATGACGACCTTACGTCCGCCCAGGATGCCGCCCTTCTTGTTGATGAGATCCGCCGCGATCTCGCATGACTGCTTGGCCATCTGGCCTTCATAGGCCCATGCGCCGGTAATGGGGCCCTGCAGGCCGATGACCACCGGATCAGACGCCGCCTGTGCCTGAGGATGACCGAGAATACAGAACAAACCACACACCAATACAATAAAAACTCCCTTGATCTTCATGAACGACATTCCCCCTCTGTTAAGAGATGTGAATCGTGGATCGGTGCTGGAAACGAACCCCCCACAATCCCCTCTATCGTGAGAATAGAAGGAAAAAAAGTATAGTTTTGCCTTGGTGGGGTGTCAAGGAGAAAGTATCTCGGAATGGATGGTGGCAGACAGCGTCAAGGTGCCTGTCGGAGCCCTCAACTACAAGGACGACGTCAGGTCGGATCGTATGGAGGGGTTTCTGCAATGACGCCATCACGGTGATTTTCTCCTCAGGCATGAAAAAAGGCAGCCGCCTTCGTGACGGCTGCCATGCACTTGGGATTACAAGATTGATGCCTTACAGGGCTGACTTTGAGTGTGTCTCCGGTGCTAGTTCAACCAGGCATTCACCTTGTCCGGATTTTCCTTAATCCATTTCTTGGCTGAATCGTAGGGATCGGCACCGTCGGCGTTCCAGCCCATGACCTGTCCGATGTCTGCAAGGGTCCAGTGGAACTTGTCCAAGAACCGGTATACATCAGGCATGTCCTTGTCCAGTCCCTTGCGGACAATGGTGTGGATCTCCTCAGAGCCACCGTAAATGTTCTTGGGATCTTTAAGATATTTGAGATCCCACCGGGCGAATTTCCAGTGGGGGGTCCACCCCGTGACCACGACCCATTCCTTTTTCTTTATCTTGTCCTTCAGTACGGCAGTCATCATGGCGCCTGAGCCTTCCATGAGCTTGAAGTTTGTAAGGTTATAGTCTTTGATGGCCTTTTCGGTCAGACTCATGATGCCTGCGCCCGGGTCGATCCCTATGATTTTCCCTTCGAAATTCTTTGCATGGCTATTGATCTCTGGAATCGAGTCGATAGTGACATAGGTTGGAACCACCAGCCCGATTGCAGCACCTTCACAATTCGTGCCGAGGTCCACCACCTTGTCATGGACCTTTTCCATGTAATGCTTGTGGGTGTGCGGCAGCCAGGCTGTTGTCAACCCATCGACATCGCCGGATGCGACCGACTGCCACATTGCGGCAGCGCTGACAGGGAGGAGTTCAACCTCGTAACCCAATTTTTCCTGCAGTACCGCCTTGACGACATTGGAACTGGCTGTTGCACAGGACCATTCCACGTAGGCGATCTCGACCTTGCCTTTTGCGGCAGTGGCGGCAGGGACAAATCCGATAAAGGTGACAAGACTCATCAGAATAACCAGAATACCAATACGTTTCATAAGATACTCCTTTCTGTGTGATTTCGCGACCTAAGGGGATAACTACTATTTTGCAGAGGCAATCCCCCGGCTTTTGCTGCCGATGCCCTGCATGATCCTGTCGAGGATCATGGCAATGATTACAATGGCGATGCCTGCCTCGAATCCTTTGTCCGGTTGGAGCCGCTGAATGGCCTTCCATACCTCTCCACCCAGCCCTTTGGCCCCGATCATGGCCGCAATGACCACCATGGACAGCGAGAGCATGATGGTCTGGTTGATTCCGGCCATGATCGTCGGGGTTGCCATGGGGAGCTGGAGCTTGAACAGCTTCTGGCCCTTCGTGCTCCCAAAGGCGTCTGCAGCCTCAACCAGTTCGATGGGCACTTGTTTTATGCCAAGACAGGTGAGTCTTATGGACGGCGGCATGGAGAAGATCACGGTGGAAAAGATAGCCCCGACCGGTCCGAGGCCGAAGAAGGGGATGGCAGGGATCAGGTAGACAAAGGCCGGCATGGTCTGCATCACATCTAGAATGGGCATGATAACCCGGTATGATTTCGCGCTGAGTGCGGCGAGGATTCCCAGAGGCAGGCCCATGGCAATGGCTATGAGCGTTGATATGAGGACCAGCGCGATGGTGCTCACCGTGGCTTCCCAGAGCCCCATGTTCCAGATCAGGAGGAGACCTATCAGGGTAAATAGGGTTATGCCTTTCTTTCTGCTCAGAAGATATGCAGCCGCGGTGAAGAAGGCGATGAGGAGCCATGCAGGAAAAAACATCATGCCGTCCACCAGGATATTGATTCCGTTCTCGGTCACATGGGAGAATGCCTTTGTAATAAATGAGAAGTGTTCCGTGAAGAGGTCTATTGTCCATTCGATGGACCTCCCTAGGGGTATTCTAATGGGTTCCATTGGTGGCTACTCCTTCCGAAAGAGCGGCAAGCAGTGAGCCCCTCACGATCACCCCGACAAGCCTGTCTTCCTTGTCCACCACAGCCAGAGGACTGCTGTTCACCAATAAAGGGAATAGGTCTGCAGCTGGTGTATCCGGATTAGCCTTGTAAATATCCGGATTCAGAATTAGGGAGAGGTCTTTTTCACCTCTCTTCAGGGCCTGTGTTGCTTCATCTGCAGTCACAATGCCGACGAGTTTTCCTTTATGCTGCACAAAGATGCTTGATATACCAGCCCGGTTCATCTTCCACAGGGCAGCGCGCGGTCCATCGTTCGCATAACTCGCGACCTCAAGGGGGTTCTTCATCACCGACTCGGCGGTGAGCACCTTGGAGATATCCACATCCTCGACGAATTTCTTCACGTAGCTGTTGGCGGGATTTGTGAGGATTTCTTCTGCGGTCCCTTCCTGCACGATGACACCGTCTTTCATGAGGATGATCCTGTCGCCGAGCTTCAGTGCCTCGTCCAGATCATGACTTATGAATATGATTGTCTTATGCATTTTTTCCTGGAGCTTCAGGAGCTCGTCCTGCATATCTCGCCGTATGAGCGGGTCCAGGGCGCTGAAGGCCTCGTCCATGAGCATGATATCGGGATCGAGGGCCAGGGCCCTGGCAAGGCCGACCCGCTGCTGCATGCCGCCGCTGAGCTGAGCGGGAAAGGAATGTTCCCACCCCTTCAACCCCACCTGCTCAAGGGCCTTCATGGAACGATCCCTCCTTGTGGCCGGGTCCACCTTCTGAATTTCCAGTCCATACTCCACATTCCTGATCACGGTCCGGTGAGGGAACAGGGCAAAATGCTGGAACACCATGCCGAAACGCCTCTGGCGGAGTTCTCTCAGGGCTTCTTTTGAGAGGGAAGTGACGTCTATATCTTCAAGATAAACTCTGCCTGCAGACGGCTCGATGAGGCGGTTGATGCAGCGCACCAGGGTGGACTTTCCACTCCCGGAAAGGCCCATGACCACGAGGATCTCCCCTTCGTTTACCTTGAAGGAAACATCAGCTATACCCACACTCTGTCTGGTTTTCTTCATGATCTCGTCTTTTGAGAATCCCTCGCCGAGCATCTTTATTGCCTTTCCCGGTTGTGGACCGAAGATCTTGGTGAGGTTTTTGACGACAATCTTTTCAGTCATAAAGTTCCTCGCTTACGGAAAAAATGAGACGCCTGGTCTTCCGCGATCCCTTGTGCTGGTAATGCTCTTGAAAAAGCCGGTATAATGGATTGAGGGCTCGATTGCGCTCTATCCTACTCCTCTTCCTTCATCATGCTCAGGATCCTCTCCAGCGATAATGCAACGGATATCTGTTCCAGTTCCGGCATTTCAGAGATCGCCTTGATGAGCCTTCCCTGGAGAGGGAGGGGTGCTCTGGAACTCAGATCTCTTCCATTGTCCGTCGCGGTAATGAGTACCTTTCTGCGATCTTGGTGTTTGCGTTCCCTCTGCACAAGCTTCTTCTGCTCGAGCCGGTCGATTATGCCGTTTGCCGTGCTCATGCTCAGGCTCACCTGTTTCCCGAGTTCGGAAAGAGTAAGCGGGCCGTTCTTCACAATGGCATAGAGACAGACAAGCTGTGGCCCGGTTATCTGATACTCCGTTGCGAGCTGGCGGGAATAGCTGTCTACAAAATGCATGATATGGCGAAGGGACATGAGGATCCGGAAGCTGTAACTGTCCTGGCGGCTGTCCCGGGGTGTTTCGGGGGGGATGGTCTGGAGCGGCTCGTCCAGGCACTGCACAAGGAGGACAGGAGATAATTCCATTTTTATGGACGAGGTGTCCTGAGAGGTGGTTTCGTTTTTTACTGGTGACTCTGTAGGTCCAGGGGTGAGTGTCTGGTTTGTGTCGAGGTCTTTTTTCTCCGGAGCAGTACTCATGACCAGCTACTTTCAATAGGAAATATTCTTACACGAAATATTCTTACACAAACAATATGCCGTGTCAAGGAGCTTGCGTTCCGGATGGACCTTGGCTGAATCTTATTAAAAGTTACAGGCAATACAAATGGCGTCACGCTGAGAACAGATCAATGCACCAGGAGGCATGAGAGAGATCTCCCTTCAGCAGCTGTGTCGAGAAAGAAAGGTATGGAACTTTGTATAGCAAGGGGAAGGGGTGTGTTTCAGCTTGTTTGACCACGGATAGTTTCCGGGCTGAGCTCATCAAGCTCACGCTCTCTCTGGAGAAGCATGATGGCAACAAGCACAGTGATGCCTCCGATGATCTGCAATGGCTCAAAGGCTTCGCCAAGGAGGAAAAAGGACAGGAATGCAGCTGTGATGGGTTCAAGGGTGGCCGTGATAATGGTACGCGTCGATCGGATGTAGTTCACGCCGGTGAGGTACAATCCAAACGGAATCAACGTGCCGATGATGACAATATAGAGGATGGTCGCCCAGTGGATGAGGGTAAAGGATTGGGTCAGGACGCTTGCGGGGCGGTGAATCAGGTTTAGTGCAAGAGAGGAAAACAGGAATCCGTACGTGAGAACGGTCCATGGATTGTACCGGTGCATCACCCTCTCACCGAGCAGCGTCGTGGATGCAAAGGCCAGTGCCGAGATGAGGCCCCAGATAATTCCGACATGATTCAGCCTCAGCAGAGCGATGTCATATCCTCCCACAACGAGATAGCAGCCGATGAGCGACATGAGGAGGGCTGCTGTTTTAAAAGGAGTTATGCGCTCTTTCCAGAAAAGGAACGAGAAGCAAGCAACAAGCCCGGGAGCGAGATACTGGAGGAGAATGGCGGCTGCAACCTGTATCCTGCTGATGGCCATGAAGTATGAAAGCTGCATGATGGCCATAAAGACGCCGCCAAACAAGATAAGATAGCCGATATCCCGATGGCGGATCTTGAGCAATGCGGGCCTGTACAGGGAGAAAAAGATAATGAGAAACAATGCAGCCAGTGTTACCCGCGTCTGCACCAGGATGAACGGAGAAATTCCGGCATTGAACAGTGCCTTGCCCGCCGTTCCGCATGATGCCCACATGAGGGCTGCTGCGGTGACGCTCAGATATCCTTTCCAGGAGCCTGTTTTCATGGTGTTGTTGCGTCCTCGGCGCGAATATTTACCAGTCTTATATCAGAGCTGTGACGCTATAACCATCTTCTGAACTCCGGGAGTGCCGTCGATGGCTCTCATGAGGCGGGCATCGTGGTAGATCCCGGAGAGCTCGCTCCTTTCCGTCACGGCCCGGTATCCGATCATTTCCATACCGAAGGATGCGATCTCCATGAGGGTCTGGGCCGCGAAGAGCTTTGCCATGGAGGCTTCCTGGGTGAAGGGCCTCCCGGAGTCGATACGCGCCAGGGCATCCCGGTAGAGGAGCCTCGAGGCATGCGCCCTGGTGGCGTGTTCTGCCAGGGAGAAGGAGATATCCTGGAAGGAGCTCAACGGTTTTCCGAACTGCTCGCGCGCCTTCGTATACTCGATGATGAGGTCGAGGGCCTTGAGCGCCTCTCCCGTGCAGGATGCGGCCACCAGGGGCCTGCCCTTGTCGAGGGTCTCCATGAAGAGCAGATAGCCGCTGCCGATCTCGCCCAGGAGGCATTCCTTCGGGGTCCGCACATCTTGGAACACGACAGTGCCCATGACGCCGCTGGCAAATCCGAGGGTCTCGCAGGGATTGCCCAGAGAGATCCCGGGGAGGTCCGCATCCACCACAAAGGCGTTGAGCGAAGCCCTGCCGCCGGTGGGTGGCATGCCGGCAAACACGATGAAGGTCCGGGCAATGGCGTGGTTGATGACGATGCTCTTGCTCCCGGTGATGGTATAGGAGTCGTTTTCTTTCGCAGCAACCGTGCGGATGGCCGTGATGTCAGAGCCTGCGGACTCCTCTGTCAGACAGAACCCTGCCGGGGCGCCGTCCAAGGCGATCTTTTTCAGCTGATCGGCATGGGCGTCGTTCTGTGCGCCGCTCATGATCATGAAGGTGCAGTGGGCGGTGGTCAGCGGACCGTGGAGCGTTCCAGGGAGACCGTAGCTCAGGGTTTCGTAGATGATGCCTGCACTCAGGTGATCCATCCCTTTCCCCCCATACTGCCTGGGGATCAACAGGGCATGGTATCCCTTCATGGCAAAGGCGGCGAAAAGGCTTCGTGCCCGGTCGACCCTGCTTCCGACCTCCCCGACCAGGGCCCGTGTCTCCCCGGCAAAGGCCCTGGCCTGTTCGACCTGCCTGACCTGTGTTGCATTGAGCTCAGTCATGGTGATTCCTCCATGTGAGGAAATCGAGGTAGTCGGTGAGGCCCCTGAGGTCTTCCTCGTTCAGCTCCCGTATCCGGCTGATGATCCTATCCCGCAATGGCGTATCTTCCTCAGGCGGAACCCGGGGCGCAGCGTCTTCTGCGCCGATGAAGAAGTCCAGCCCCTTGCCCAGGGTCTCGGCGATCTGCTCGATCTGGTGGAGGTAGAGCCTGCGCTTTCCCAGTTCGTAGTTGGACAGGCCCGCCTGGGTTATGCCCAGCGACTGGGCGAGCTCCACCTGGGTGAGGCCTCTTTCCTCGCGAGCCTGCTGTATTTTTTTTCCGATCTCCTTGAAGCCCATACCGGCCTCCCATGTTGATGACCGCTGGATGAAAATGCAAGCCCATTCTGCGGACCGGAACAAACCAGCTTGACAGAAATATAACAAAAATGGATAATAAAACAACAGATCGTTATAAGCAGGAGGGAGCCATGTTCGACTATATCATGACCGATGCCCAGAAAAAGCTCAGGGACGAGGCGCGGGCTTTCACCAAGTGGGTGCCCAAACAGCTCATCCTGGATATGGATGCGGAGAAGATACAGTTTCCCCGTGAATACCTGCAGGAAGCAGGCAGGAGGAACCTCCTGGGCATCAGGCTCCCCAAGGAGCTTGGCGGCAGGGGGCTTACCTGGGTGGATGACTCCATCGTGGCCGAGGAGATCGGAGTGGCCAGCTACTCCCTGGCATGCCTGTGGGGCGTGGGAGCGGACATCGTGTGCGAGGCCATCACGCTCTTCGGGAATGACGAGCTCAAGCAGTCCGTGGTCGTTCCCTTGCTCAAAGGCGAGACCTTTGCCGCAGAAGGACTCACCGAGCCACGTGGAGGCTCGGACTTCTTCGGCGCCACCACGACGGCGAGAAAGGACGGAGACGACTGGATCATCAATGGTCAGAAGCGGTTCATCGTGGGAGCCGAAGGCGCGGACTGGTTCCTCGTCTATGCGGTCACCGACCCGGCAGCACCGCCTCATAGGCGCATGACCGCCTTCATGGTGCCCAGGACCACGGGAGTCGAAACCAAGTACATCTATGGCCTCATGGGGGTGCGAGGAGGGGGTGCGGGAAGGCTCATAATGAAGGACGTGCGTGTGCCCGAGCGGTATGCCCTGAACGGCATCAACGGCGGCTTCGACGTGTTCGTACGCATGATGATCCCCGAGCGGCTCGGAACGGCGGCCATGACGCTGGGTTCGGTGCGGCCGGCCATCGAGATCGCCACGCGCTATACCAGCAAGCGGAAGGCCTTCGGCCTGCCCATCCAGATGTTCGAAGCGGTGGGTTTCAAGGTAGCCGACAGTGTCATGCTGCTCGATGCAGCCCGCTCGCTTGTCTATTCCACCTGCCTCGCCGTGGACTCCGGCAGGGCTCATCCGAACCGGGTACGGCGCCTGGTCTCAGAGACAAAGAAGTTCGTGACCGAGGCCGCATGGGAGATCGCGAACAAGTGCATGCAGGTAGTGGGCGGAATCGGTTACACCAATGTCTACCCCCTGGAGCGCATCGTGCGGGACATCAGGCTCTCCATGATCTGGGTGGGAAGCAATGAGATCATGCAGCTCATCGTGCAGAACGAGTGGTACAAGGAATACTTCAAGACGCTGTCCAAGGAGGATGTCCGCGATGTCGAGGCCGATGCGGTCGGTGCGGACGCCGAGGATGAAAAGATATACGAATAGCGGGTAAAAGCGCCCGTGGAGGGTGAGGCCTCCCGGGAAGCAACCGCCGGGCACCCATTGTTATTCCTTCCTTTACGTGCTTGAGGGGTGCCCGGCATTTTCTCGTCTCCTGCCATCCGTGAACTCCTGATCCATTCTCTCCGCGCTGATTCAGGACTCAATAGGGCTTCTTCCGATCCCAAGCCTTTCCTATGAGCAAATCCCTCTTGTCAGGCGGCGGCAAATATGCATATATTAGTATTGTAATACAAACATACATATGATGTGGAGGTTCTTGCCATGATGGATTTTCCCCTGCTGCTGAGGACGTTTCTGCTGCGCTCTGCCAGGTATTTCCCTAAAAAGGAGATTGTCTCAGTATTCCCCGAATTCGTCCACCGCTACACCTATGCGGATTTCTACAAGCGGACGTGTCAGCTCGCCCATGCCCTCAAGTCACTGGGCATCAATCGGGGCGACAAGGTGGCGAGCGTAGCGCTCAACGACCACCGCCACCTGGAGCTTTACTTCGGCGTACCCTGCTACGGGGCCGTGCTGCACACCGCGAACTTCAGGCTGCCGCCGCACCACCTGAGCTACATCATCAACCATGCCGAGGACCAGGTAATCTTCGTAGACGAAGACCTCCTCATGTTCGTAGAGCTGGTCAGGGACCAGCTCAAGACCGTCAAGCACATCGTGGTCCTCTCCCGTACGGGCAAGAAGCCAGTATCGAATCTGCCGAATCTCATCATGTATGACGAGCTCATCTCCAACTTCCCCGAGGAATACGATTTCCCAGTGGACCTCTCCGAGTGGGATCCAGCCATGATCTGCTACACCTCCGCCACGACCGGTGACCCCAAGGGAGTCGTGTACTCGCATCGGGCCATCGTTCTCCATTCCTATGCCGTGGCAGTGACCTTCGGCGCCAGTGAGGCGGACTGCATCCTGCACATCGTGCCCATGTTCCATGCCAATGCCTGGTGTGGTCCCTTCGCCGGTGTGGGTGCGGGGTGCAAGCAGGTCCTGCCCGGCCGTGAAGTCATTAACATGGAAAAGCTCTGCAAGACCATTGCCGAGGAGAAGGTCACCTTTACGGCAGGGGTGCCGACCATCTGGCTTCTCCTCTACGACTACCTGGAAAAAGGCGGCCAGCACGATTTCAGCTCGCTGAAGACCATAGCGAGCGGGGGGGCGGCCATCCCGAGGCAGCTCCTCATCGACCTGAACGAGAAATACAACTTTCCCATCAAGCAGGCCTACGGCTCCACGGAGACCACCCCGCTGGTCACGGCCGCCATCCCCAAGAGCTACATGAAGGACTGGCCCTCCGAGAAGCTCTATGACCTCAAGACGAGCATAGGGCTGATCACCATGGGCCTCGAGATGAAGATCGTGAACGATTCCGGGAAGGATGTGAAGATGGACGGCCAGGAGTGGGGTGAGCTCTGCGTGCGGGGGCCGTGGATCGCCAACGAATACTACAAGGACCCCGAACGGTCCAGGGAGACCTTCGGTGACGGGTGGTACCACACCGGTGACATCGCCACCATCGATGAGGAGGGATACGTCCGTCTCGTGGACAGGAAAAAGGACCTGGTCAAGAGCGCGGGGGAATGGATCTCCTCGGTGGACCTGGAGAACCTCATTATGGCCCACCCCAAGGTCATGGAGGCGGCCATCATCGGCGTGCCGCACCCCAAGTGGCAGGAGCGGCCCCTGGCTTGTGTGGTCGCATCCCCGGGACAGAGCGTGAGCGCGGACGAACTCAGGGAGTTCCTCAAGGACAAGGTCAAGGCCTCCTGGTGGATACCCGAGGACTTCATCGTCATGGCCGAGTTGCCCAAGACCAGCGTGGGGAAGTTCAACAAGCGCGAGCTCAGGCGGCTCTATGCCGAAGGTCAGCTGAAGTCGCTCTAGAAGGGGAAGGGAGGAGTTATGTCGTTGCTGGACAGATACTATACCGAGGAGCACCAGATCTTCCGCGAGTCGGTGCGGCGCTATTTTGAAAAGGAAGTGACCCCCAATGCGGAACAATGGGAGAAGGACGGGATCGTCCCCAAGGAGGCCTGGAAGAAGTTCGGGGCACAGGGATTCCTCTGCCCGTGGCTGCCCGAGGAGTACGGCGGGTCGGGAGCCGACTTCCTCTACTCCTTCATCCTGACCGAGGAGCTCGCCCGGACACACTGCGGGGGGTTCTTCTTCCCCCTGCACTCGGACATCATCGTGCCCTACCTCTATACCTATGGCACCGATGAGCAGAAGAAGAAATGGCTGCCCGGATGCGTCACGGGGGACTGCATCACGGCCGTCGCCATGACGGAGCCGGGCACAGGGTCCGATCTGGCCGCCATCCGCACCACCGCGGTCAGGGACGGTGACTTTTTTGTCATCAACGGCCAGAAGACCTTCATATCGAACGGTATCAACTGCGACCTGGTCATCGTCGCGGCGAGGACGAACCCGAATGCCGCATCGCCCTACGAAGGCATGTCGCTCATCGTGGTGGAGGACGGTACCCCGGGATTCGAGAAGGGGCGCAAGCTCGAGAAGATCGGCCTGCACTCGCAGGACACCTCGGAGATGGCATTCGTGGACTGTCGGGTGCCGGCATCCAACCTGCTGGGGCAGGAGGGCCAGGGATTCTACTTCCTCATGGACAAGCTCCAGCAGGAACGTCTCGTGTGCGCCATGGGCTCCCAGGTAGGGGTTGAAGAAGCCCTCCGGCAGACCATCGAATTCACCAAGACCCGCGAGGCCTTCGGCAGGCCCATCAGCCGTTTCCAGTACATCTCCTTCGAGCTCGCCAAACTGGCCACCGAGGTGGAGGTTGGAAGGGCCTTCCTAGAGAGTCTCCTCATCGATCACCTGGAAGGCAGGAAGGACGTCAAGAAGGCCTCCATGGCCAAGTACTGGATCTGCGAGATGCTGAACCGGGTTGTGGGACAGTGCCTCCAGTTTCATGGGGGGTACGGGTACATGGAAGAGTATCCCATTGCCCGGATGTTCCGCGACGCCCGGGTACAGACCATCTATGCGGGGACATCCGAGATTATGCTGCTCATCATATCGCGGCAGCTCGGTCTCTAAGGAGAGGTGGCAGGGGTGGAGGTTTCAAGCCCTTGATATGGCGGAGGCGGCCGGAGGCCCACATGGGTGCATGGGGTGGGCGATCGGCCGCCTCCGCATGGTTTGTCGCAACTGGGATCCAATGAGAAATCATGAGAAGGTGGAGGGAGTATGTCAAAGAAGATGGACAAATCGAAATCAGGAAAGAGGATCGCGGTCATCGACGGGTGCCGCGTCCCTTTCCAGCGGTCGGGTACCGGCTACTATGATGTCATGGCCTGGGAGCTCGGCCGGTATGCGGTGAAGGGACTCCTGGCGAAGACAGGTGTTTCGCCTGAGGACATAGACCATGTCCTCATGGGCTGTGTGGCATCGGATATCGCCACCACCAACGTGGCCCGAGAAGTGGCGCTCGGTGCCGGCATCCCCAAGGGGGTGCCCGCCCATACCTGCACCATCGCGTGCGTGTCGGCCAATGCGGCCTTCACCAACGGATCAAACCTCATTGAGACGGGCAACGCGGAAATCGTTGTCATCGGTGGCGTGGAGAGCTTTTCGGATGTCCCCATCAAGGTGTCCAAACGCTACCGCAGATTCATCCTGGACATGACCATGTATCACAAGCCCAAGAGGTTCACCGACACCCTCAGGCACCTCAAGGGGATGAAGTTCATGGACTTCATCGTCCCCGAGCGACCCGCCGTATCCGAGTATTCCACAGGACTGCTCATGGGGCAGACGGCGGAGATCCTGGCCAAGAGGCTCGGCATAACCAGGCGGGAGCAGGACGAGTTTGCCGTGCTCTCCCACCAGCGGGCGCTCAGGGCCCAGGAGGAAGGCATATTCAGGAAAGAGATCATCCCCGTTGTGGTGCCCGGCAAGGACAAGGCCATCATAGCTGACAACGGCCCCAAGAAGGACACTACCATGGACAAAGTGGTAAAACTCAAGGGCTCCTTCGATAAGAAGTACGGCAGCGTCACAGCGGCTAACTCGTCCTTCCTGACCGATGGAGGGTCTGCGGTGCTCATCATGAGCGAGGAAAAGGCGAAGGAGCTCGGGTTGAAACCCAAGGCATTCCTTACTTCCTATGCCTACACGGGACAGGACCTGGTGGAGGAACTCCTTCTGGGTCCGGCATTCTCCATCCCGGCAGCCCTGGGCAAAGCGGGACTGAAACTTTCCGATATCGGAGTCTTCGAGATCCACGAGGCCTTTGCATCCCAGATGATCGGCAACGTGAAATGCCTGGCATCCAAGGAGTTCGCGCGGGATAGGCTCGGCCTGGATGAAGCGGTGGGCGAGATCGATTTCGACAAGATCAACCGCTATGGAGGCTCCCTTTCCCTGGGTCACCCCTTCGGCGCCACAGGAGGCAGGCTCATCACGACCTGCGTGAATCGCATGATCGACGAGGATCAGCACTACGGCGTTGTAGCCGGGTGCGGTGCGGGAGCTCTGGGGAATGCCATCATCTTCGAAAATGCCAATGCTTGAGGAAGGCGGACGTTATGAAGAATCTGAGTGTTGAAAAGAAGGATAATGGAGTGGCGGTGGTCACCATCGACTGTCCCGACTCCAAGGTGAACAAGGTATCCAGCGGACTGCTGGCGGAGATATCGAGCCTGCTGGACGATATAGGCAAGGATAACACCATCAAGGCCATGGTCATCCTCAGCGGAAAGGACGACAACTTCGTGGTGGGTGCCGATGTGGACGAGCTCAACGCCATGAAGAGCAGGGACGAGGTAATTACCTACATCACCAAGGCCCACACTGTCCTGAAACGGATCGAGGCGCTGCCCTTCCCGGTGGTGTGCGGGATTCACGGGAACTGCCTGGGCGGCGGGCTCGAGCTGGCGCTGGTGACAGATTATCGTATCGCCAGCGATTCCCCCAAGACCACCCTGGGTCTTCCCGAGGTACAGCTCGGCCTCATCCCTGCGGCAGGAGGCACCCAGCGGCTTCCGCGGCTCATCGGCCTGCAGAACGCCCTTCCGCTGATGCTCACCGGCAGGAATCTCAGGCCGAAAAAGGCTCTCAAGATCGGGCTGGTGGACGAGGTGGTCATGTCCCACGGGATGAAGGATGCTGCGGTCAAAAAGGCGCTGGACCTCTCTGCCGGGAAGGCAGCGGTAAGGACGAAGAAGCGGAGTCTCCAGCAGAAGGTTCTGGACGCAACCCTCAAGAGATTCATTGACGAAACACCCATGGGACAGCGCATCGTGTTCAACCAGGCGAGGTCGCAGGTGCTCAGGCAGACCATGGGCCTCTATCCGGCGGCGTTGGCCATCATCTCTTCGGTGGAGTTCGGGCTCAGGCACGGTGTCGACAGGGGGCTCGAAAACGATATCAGGATCTTCGGCCAGCTCGTCATGGACGGCAAGTCCAAGGCCTTGCGGAGCCTGTTCGACGGCATGACGGCCCTCAAGAAGAACCCTTTCAAGGACGAAGCCAGGCAGGTCCGAAAGATCGGCGTTCTCGGCGCCGGTCTCATGGGCCACGGCATCGCCTCGGTCTCCACGGGAGCATGCGAAACCATTCTCCTCAAGGACGTGTCCCTGGATGCCGTGGCGAAAGGCATGAAGGAGATCTACAAGGGTCTGGACAAACGGGCACGCTCAGGCGGGATCACGAAGTTTGATCGCGACGTCCAGTACGGCAAGGTCATTGCCTGCGACGACTATAGCCTGTTCGGCAATACGGGGATCGTCATCGAGGCCGTGTTCGAGGACCTGGCCCTCAAGCGCAGGATCCTCGCCGAGGTCGAGGCGGCTACGGGAGGGGATACCATCTTTGCTTCCAATACCTCCGCCCTGCCCATAACGCTTATTGCCGAGGGTTGCACCCGGCCGGAAAACGTCGTCGGCATGCACTATTTCTCTCCAGTGCCGAAGATGCCCCTGCTCGAGATCATCACCACCGATGCAACTGCCGAATGGGTCAGGGCCACGGCCCTGGAGTTCGGCATCCGGCAGGGCAAGACATGCATTGTGGTCAGGGACTGTCCTGGGTTCTATACGACGCGCATCCTCATCCCCATGCTGAACGAGTCCATGAAGCTCATCGAGGAGGGCGCGGAGATCAAGGCCATCGACACGGCCATGAAGCAGTTTGGTTACCCGGTGGGGCCCGTCACCCTGGTGGACGAACTCGGTATCGACGTTGCTGCCCATGTCGCGAAGGGAGAGGTGAAGAAGCTCTTCGATGCGCGCGGGTTGAAGGCCTCCGAGGGGTATACCAAGCTCTTCGAGAAAGGCTACAAGGGCAGGAAGAACAAGAAGGGGTTTTACCTCTACGATGAGCCCAAGAAGAAGGGACTATTTCCCCTGAAGAGGAAGAAGGGTGGCAAGCCCGTCAATCTGGAGGTCTACGAAATCCTCGGCGGGGCGCGCAAGCCCTTTGCCGCCGAGGAGATCCAGGACCGTCTATCCCTGGCTATGATCAACGAGGCCGCGCTCTGCCTCCAGGAGGGCATCCTCTCATGCGCCCGGGACGGGGATATCGGGGCAGTGTTCGGACTTGGATTCCCGCCGTTCACTGGCGGTCCCTTCCAGTACATCGATGCCGTAGGCGCCAAGGCGATCGTAGAGAAGATGATGCGTCTGGAGCAGCGCTTCGGACCGCTGTACAAGCCGGCGGATATCCTCTCGGACATGGCGGCGAACGGGACGAAGTTCCACAAGTCGTAAGGTGAAGGAACGTCTGTCCGGGCCGTAGGCGGTCTCCGTACGGCCTGGTGAACGAAGAGCCACCGTGATGAGGGTCACGGTGGCTCTTTCACAGGAGGGTAACGATTGCTCAGGAGGCCGACAGGGCCTTCTTCAGGGACTTCTTCAGGTAGTCGATGTGCTCAACGACGGCTTCCCGCGCCCGGTAGGCGTCCCTCGATGCGATGGCCTGCTCGATGGCATGGAGTTGGTGTACGATGGTCCGGGAACTGCCCTCGATGGTGGAGAGTTTTTTTCTGCTGTACGGGAAGGCGCCGATGAGGATGGAGTTGACCGACCTACGGATGTGCGCGAACATGGAATTTTTAGTGGAGGCAAGCAGGGCAGTGAAAAACTCCGTATAGAGCTTGCCCCCTTCCTGTACGTCATGGAGCACCTTGTCTTCCCCGACCTTCGTGGCCCGCTCGTAGACGTGTCTGAGCCTCTCGATGTCCTTCTTCGTGGCGTGCTCACATGCGAGGCGGGCAGCCTCGGCATCGAGGATCCTGCGGACGCACAGCAGCTCCCATATCTTCTGGTGATCAACGGACAGGAGATCTTCGATGGATGTCTTCGCCGACAGAAGGGGAGATTTGACGAACTTTCCTTTCCGGTGGCGGGATTCGACAAATCCCTTGGCCTCCAGCAGCTTCATGGCCTCACGTAGAGAGATCCTGCTTATGTGGAAGCGTTCAGTCATCTCATGTTCGGAGGGGAGCTTGTCCCCAGGTTTGAGCATTCCCTGGCGGATGAGGTCGATGATCTGCTCGGCCACAAGGGTAGGGATTGCCGGTGACTTTCTGATGGGCGATATGTATTTTCCTCTAGTCTCCATAACCACTTCGGCCAGCATAAAGTATTATTGACTTACTATTATACAAATAACGGAAAGAATCAACTCAGAATCGATACCTTCGATGATGAAAGAATCGCCGGGCATTATGGCCGGTTAAGGCATGGTCTTGGATGCCGGATGGAGATCGACTTCAGGATCTCCTTGTGGAAGAGAGAATCATGGGGTATTTCCCCAGCCCTTTGAAGGGCAGGTTTTTCGTCGATGCTATGATGTCCATGCGGAGGAACAATGGTTTCACGGATCGGCTTTGATAATGAGCGCTACCTTGAAGAACAGACCCGCTGTATCCTGGAACGGGTCGGGCGGTTCGATAGCAAGCTCTATCTCGAATTCGGCGGTAAGCTCATGTATGACTATCATGCGACATGGGTCCTTCCGGGGTATGATCCCAACGTGAAGATGAGGCTCCTAGCCACCCAGGACCTGTTCATTTCATGACCGAAACCTCTGCGCGGGCGTGATGTCGAGAAGACAGGCTTCCCCGGACAGAGGGAAGTCTGCAGAAGCATGCTCCCTATTTCTTTTTCCTGTCCAGGGCCTTCTGCAGCTTGTCGCCCAGGGAGCTGAAGGACCCCCTGGATTCACCTGATCTGCTGAACCTGGTCCAGTCACCCTCGTCGTTCTTGTCGCCCGGGGCAAGGGAGATCTTCCTCTGCTCGGCATCCACCCGCTCGATGGTCACGGTGACGGCATCGCCTTCGCGGAGTTTTTCCAGCCCCGCCGCATCGTGGTGCTGGACCATGACAGACTTCGGGAGCAATCCAGTAACACCGGGTTCGAGCCTGATGAAATATCCGAAGCGCTCCTTTTTTTCGAGGACTCCGGCCACCACCTGCTCGAGCCGGTATCTCTGCGCTATACCGATCCAGGGGTCGCCCTCGGCCTCCTTCATGGACAGCGATATCCTTCTGGACTCGGGGGATATGTCCTTGATCATCACGTCCACTTCGTCCCCCGGTGAAACCATGTCATCGGGTTTCTTCACCCGTCTGGTGTAGCTCATCTCTGATATGTGCACGAGGCCTTCGACGCCCGGGGCGATCTCCACGAACACCCCGAATTCCGCAATGTGCGTCACCTTCGCCCGGAGCCGGTCCCCCGGCTTGAAGCGGTTCAGCACGCTGTTCCATGGATCGTCCTGAATCTGTTTCATGGACAGAGAGATCCTCTTGCGGCCGGTCTTTTCGTCGTCTTCGACGGCAAGAACCTTGACCGTGACCTTCTCCCCGATATGCAGGATATCCTCGGGAGAGAGTGTCCGGGACCAGCTCATCTCGGAAACGTGCACCATCCCTTCTATCCCTTCGGCGAGCTCCACCAGGGCACCGTACGGCATGATCCTGCTTACCGTGCCCTCAAGCATGGCTCCGACCTCCATGCGATCGAAGAAGGCCGTCTTGGCCGCCAGGCGTTCCTGTTCGAGCAGCGTCCTGCGGGAGACGATGATGTTGTTGCCGTCCTCTTCGAGCTCGGCGATGAGGAAGAGGTAGGTCTTACCGATATGCATGTTCGGGTCTTCGACACGGAAGAGGTCCATCTGACTGAAGGGACAGAATGCCCTGCGTTTGACCACCTCCACCCTGTAGCCGCCCTTGACCTGCTCCAGCACCTTGCCCTCTATGGGCACGCCTTTCTCATGGGCCTCCTGGAGGATGGCGAGTCCCCCGATGCCTGAGATTGCTTTGCTGAGCCTGATCTCTCCTCCCCTTTTCGACATGACGAAGGCATCGATGGTGTCACCCACTTCGAAGGTGAGATTGCCTTCATCGTCCGCCAGTTCGGATCTTTCGATGACACCGTCAAGCTTGTGGCCTGTATCTACGAAGATATGGTCCCTTCCTATGGATATGATCTTCCCCTTGATCCTGTCTCCCACCTGGATGGAAGGGTGCTGCTCCCTGTCATAGGCATCGAGCAGCTCTGCCATGGTCTTGGTGTCATCGTCCTTCTGGTTGTCATGTGTCATGCGTGACCTCGAGCGTATTCGGTTTCATCGGGTAGAAGGATGGTATAGTGGAAATCTCTGCAGGAGTAAATGGCAAAGTACAGCGGAACCTCAACATTGGCTTGAAGATGAAGCAATCACGACCCAAATTCTCTGTATGATCCCCGGACCTCGTCAGGAGATGATGAGCCACCGGTATTCGCGGATGTGGTCCAGGAATTCATAGATGAGCTCCTGCGTATCGGTGGAGCAGGCATGGCTTGAGAAGATGAATCTCCAGGAAGGCAGTTTTTCACCCCCGAGCATGTCGATGAGGGGGCCTGTCTGGGTTGTCCTGCCTAGTGACCGTGCCACCTTGACAAGGTGCGAGAAGCGGATCGTGTATTCACTGTGGGCATGGAGCCTGATCTCCCGGGGAAAGGAATCCAGGGAAAGCCCTTTTGCAAGGTACGGCATGGCATCCGGTATGACAGGGTCGCTCGAATGCTCGCTGATGAATGCGGGAACACCCTGCCTGCAGATGAATTCCACCAGTCTGATGGCCCCGATATTGAGGTTGAACGGTTCATCCCCGGGCACTTCCAGCCCGTAGGTGTCTATCATCGAAGAAGCGTCTTCGGGAAGGTCATGGGGGTCCAGCCCGGTGGCCACGTCGAGATCGCCGATTACCTCGTTGACGAGAATAAGATCGGGGCCGTTGACGGAACTCCGGAACTCGTGGATATCCGACTGAACAAGACATACCTTTTCAGGGTAGCCTTTCAACCGCTCCCGCTGTTTCCTGAGCAGCATGGGGGAGAGATCCACCATGACGGCCCTGCGTATGAGGTGACCGTATGAGGCAAGGAGACCCTCCATGAGGGTCCCGTATCCCCCGCCGACTTCGAGGATCCTGGAGCGGGGTTTGAGCAGCCCCTTTTCGGCCAGGAATCCACCGAGCATGGCACCGTAGCCCTGATGAAAACCGAGGGCCCTGGCATGGGGGCTGGACGGGCTTGCAAGGGTCTCGCAGATGGTGAGTTCCTTCATGAGATCTATCGGAATCTCCCGGTGAAAGCCACGGGTGCTGTTTATGCCCATGGCATACGTTCTATACAGTTGTTCGCATCCATGTACAAGAGCGAATCCATTGAAGGCGCTTGTGTTCTGTGCTATGTGCGCAGCAGGAAAAGGAGGGATAGCAATGGTGAGGATAAAGTCATTCGCGGTATGCATTGCCCTGGTGCTCTGTGTAACCGGTGTATCCCGCGCCGAGGCGCCCAATCCCTATGAAGGAGACTGGGTGGCGGATGTTGCGGCAAAGGTGATTCCATCGGTGGTGAACATATCATCCGTGAAAACCGTCGCACAACAATCGCCCTTTTTCTCGGACCCCTTCTTCCGGGAATTTTTCGGAGGCGGAGTCCCTCATGAGCGGGTTCAGCGTGCTCTTGGATCAGGGGTCATCGTGTCATCGGACGGATATATCGTGACCAACAACCATGTGGTGGGAGGCGCCGACAAGGTGGAAGTGAGGCTTTCCGATGGCAGGGTTTTCCCCGCCACCATCGTTGGAACCGACCCGAAGAGTGATGTGGCCATCATCAAGATCAGCAAGTCAGGTCTTCCTGCCATCAGGATCGGTGATTCCACGAAGCTGCGCATCGGGGATTTCGTCCTCGCCGTGGGAAATCCCTTCGGCCTCGAGCAGACGGTCACCATGGGCATTATCAGCGCCTTGGGCAGGTCAGGGCTCGGCATTACGGACTATGAGAACTTCATCCAGACGGATGCCGCCATCAACCCGGGCAATTCCGGAGGAGCACTGGTGAACATGCGGGGAGAGCTTATCGGAATCAATACGGCCATCCTCTCCCGTACCGGCGGGAACGTTGGCATCGGGTTTGCCATCCCGATCAATCTTGCCATGGGCATCAAGAAAAGCATCGACAAGTACGGGAAGGTGGTCAGGGGATGGCTAGGGGTAACGGTCCAGGAGATCACCCCCGAACTCGCCCAGTCCCTTGGCCTTGCGTCCGTGAAGGGAGCCCTCATCAATGAGGTGATCAAGGGATCACCGTCCGAGAAGGCCGGCATCAAACAGGGCGACGTCATCATCGCCATCGACGGGAAGCCCGTGAACAACTCTGCCGGCATGAGGTTCCTGATCTCCGAGGTCATGCCCGGCTCCACGGTGAAGATCAAGGTAGTCCGCGACGGCAAGGAAAAGATCATACCGGTGGTTATAGGTGATCTCGCCAAGGCCCAGGTCCCCGAGCACCAGGTAGAGATAAAGGACAACAGATTCCTGGAAGGCGCCACAGTGGCTGATATCACCCCTGCCACACGGGAGACCATGGAGATCGCAGAGAAGATACAGGGGGTGATGGTCATCGAGGTAGCCAACAACTCTGCGGCTGCAAAGACGGGGCTCAAGCCGGGAGACGTCATCCTCTCCATCAACAGCAGGAACACGAGGAACCTTGAAGAATTCAAGAAGGTCCTGACCGGGCTGAAAGGCGTCAAGATGAGCATCAGCATCTACCGGGAAGGCATGGTCATGACCATGACCATCATACGGTAATCCATGCGTGCGGTCATCCAGAGGGTAACGGGTGCAGCGGTAGCCGTGGATGGTGCCGAGATCTCCCGCATCGGAACGGGCCTGTGCTGCCTCATCGGCATAGAGGCTGACGACGGCGACGATGACTTCGATTATATCGCCAGAAAGATTGTGGGACTGAGGATTTTCGACGATCCCGAGGGAGTTATGAACCGCGATATTGGGGAAGCGCTCGGCGATCTCCTGCTCATTTCACAGTTCACCCTGCTCGGTGATGCAAGGAAGGGCAGGAGGCCTTCATATTCCCGGGCCGAGGGTCCGGAAACCGCGCGGAAGAAGTTCGATGATTTCGTCGCCCGGGTGAAAGGGGTATTCGGGGGAAGGGTCGAAACAGGAAAGTTCCAGGCCACGATGGAGGTGACGATCATCAACCATGGCCCGGTCACTATCCTGCTCGACAGTAGAAAGCTCTTCTAGGTATACTCCGTCAGCCCTTCAGTGCATTGATGCGCTCGATGAGCTTGGCTTCGGGCATGGCCCCCACGATGTCGCCCACCTTCTGGCCGTTCTTGAAGACCAGGAGGTTCGGGATGGACCTGATGCCGAACTTCTTTGCCGTGTCAGGATTCTTGTCCACATCGAGTTTGGCGAACACGATCGCCCCCGAGTGTTTCTTCGCCAGGTTCTCCAGGATGGGTCCCAGCATCTTGCACGGCCCGCACCACTCGGCCCAGCAGTCCACCACGAGGAAGGGGTAGGTGGTCACTGCCTGATCCATATCCTGATCCGTCAGGGTAATGGGATGGTCCGGGTCCTTTACGAACTTTTCATCAGCCATGGTGTTCTCCTCTCTTCGTGGAATCAGGCCTTGAATCCGCCATAGGATGTTCCTTTGAGCTCGCTGATATACTCGTATGCCGCGAAGGCAGCCGTGGCACCGTCGCCGCAGGCGGTCACCACCTGGCGCAGGAGCTTCCGGGTGCAGTCCCCGCAGGCAAAGAGGCCCTGTGCCGAGGTTTTCATCTGGGCGTCTACCGTGATGTACCCTGCTTGGTCCATGTCCACCAGCCCTTTGAAGGGTTCGGTGTTGGGGACATTGCCGGTGAAGATGAATACCCCGTCGGCATCCAAGGTCCTCCCGGCTAGGGGATCGCTCACATCTCCTAGCCTGACGGCCTTCACCGCGGAGTCTCCCATGATCTCCTCCACAACGGAATTCCATGCGAAAGCGATCTTTTCGTTGGCAAAGGCCCTGTCCTGAAGCACTGCAGTTGCCCGCAGCCTGTCCCTGCGGTGAACGACGGTCACCTTCGCTGCGAAATTGGTCAGGTACAAGGCCTCCTGGATCGCCGTATCCCCACCGCCCACGACCACGAGTGACCCGCCCCTGTAGAAAGGACCATCGCAGGTGGCGCAGTAGGACACGCCCCTGCCGATGAACTCCGCCTCTCCCGGGACATTGAGGTGCGCGTATTCGGTGCCTGTGGAGATGATCACGGACAGGGCCTGGAACTCGCCGGAAGGAACCTTCACCTGCCAGACTTCATGGCCGTCGATGACGGTTGCCGTGAGGGAGGAGAGATCATCGTCCACGATTTCCAGTCCGAACCTGAGTGCCTGCTGGGTGAAGCGCTCGACGAGTTCGAACCCCCCGATGCCCTCGGGAAATCCCGGATAATTCTCGATGAGATCCGTGGTGGTGATGAGACTCGGCTTGAAGGCGCTCCTGATGAGGAGGACCTTCATGTTGGCTCGTGAAGCATAGATCCCTGCCGTGAGACCACCCGGCCCTCCGCCGATGATGATTGCATCATACATATATGCACTGCCTTTCCAGAGGTGTTGTGCTATGGTGATTTCATATCAATTCCATACAATGACTATGGTATAGTAACAATAGAAACGATCTCACCGGAGGTCAAGACATGAAGAAGATTATTTTCTCGGCATTGGTTCTCCTGTTCATCCCCCTAGTATCCCATGGCGCAGGTTATGTCCTTGCCGATTACGGCTCAGGAGGAGAGGTGGACGGTCCGAGCTACGGCCTCGAGATGGGAGGCATCTTTCTTTCACCCTACCATCCCAACGGTGGGGCTTTCAGTGTGGGGCTCGGCATCAGCATAGCCGATACCGATGAAAATCCCCCCGCTTCACCTACCAGGAAGTACAACGACGGAAATGAGCAGGAGGTCCATGCGACCTTAGGGGCAGAGATCACACCGGCGTTTTTCGGGGTGGCCGGGATAGGCTATGCCAGCCAGGATGTCGTTAAGCCGGGGACCGTATCCGAGAAGGATTCCGATACGGAAAACCATGTCTCCTGGATGCTGGGGATGCGTTATGTCGTGGAATGGTTCAATCTCGGCGTGGGGTATCATTCCCGTCGCGGGGTCATGGCCGGTTTCGGGGTCGCCTTTTAGACGGGGTGTGCTCTCCGGACACTGCCAAAATGGGCATCGGGAAGAGTGACCGTGCCTTGAAAGGGTACGGTTCCAGGAATGGCATGATGACCTTGAACAGGACGGTCCTCATCCTTGCGTTCTTCATGATCTTCTGCGGCGGATGCGCGAGTCTGCAGAACTATACCGTCAAGGCTGCACCTGCTCGGGCAGCAATCATGGCGGGAGATTATCAGTCAGCCCTTGCCGTATTTCCCGAGGAGGCCGCCCGAGGTTCCAACGAGGTGCTCGTACGACTCGAGCGAGGTATGATCCTCCACGACGAGGGGTTGTTCGAGGAGAGCTCTGGCGAGTTTGAGGAGACGGCACAGAGGATCGAGGAGTTTGAGGAGAAGGCAGTGATTTCGGCCTCCAAGACGGCCGCTCAGGCAGGGACCTTGCTCATCAACGAGCAGGTCATGCCCTATCAGGGAGAAGACTTCGAAAAGATCATGCTGCATGCATTTGGTGCCGTGAACTATCTCATGCGCGGCGACCTCGAAGGGGCCCGTGTGGAGATCAGGAATGCCTATCGGCGGCAGGAGGAGCTTTCAGCCAGGCATGAAGAGGCACTTGAAGAAGCCCGGAAGGAAACACGGTCCTCAGGCTGGGAGCAGTCCCTGGAAGAGGCGGACAGTGCTGGGTATGAACAGTTGAAGGAGAAGTCGGGCACCGTGATCAGCGTCTATCACAATGCCTTCGCATCCTACGTTTCCGCCCTCGTCTACGAACTGAACGGGGAGCCTGACGAGGCATACATCGACCTGAAAAAGGCATATCAGGCCTACCCCTCTTCCCGTTCCATCCAGAGGGACCTGCTTCGCCTGAGCAGGAAGATCGGCTTCCGTGAGGACGCCCAACGCTGGGAAGCCATGTTCGGAAAGAAGGCCCCGGGTACTCAGGAGGCAGTGGACGTGTTCATCCTTTTCAGTCACGGTCTGGCACCGGTCAAGGAGCCGCTGACCCTGCCCATACCGATCCATGACGGATTTGTCTTTGCATCTCTGCCGGTGTATCGCTTCACCCCTTCTTCGATGACCGGGGCCCTGGTCGAAGCAGGTGGCATCCACGAGGAGACCTCAACGGTCTGCGATATCGATGCGATTGCCGCACGTAATCTCCTCGATGAATTCCCCATCCTTTTCGTGAAGCAGATCGCAAGGTCATACCTCAAAGCCAGGGCCGTCGGAGGCATGGCCCGGGAACACGGTGAAGGATGGGCTATCCTGGGCACTCTTTTCGCAGCCGTAACCGAACAGGCGGATCTGCGCACATGGTCCACGCTGCCAAAACAGATCCAGGTTGCACGGCTCTTCGTCCCAAGGACCGTCTCAGAGGTTTCCATCCAGGCCGCTCCGGTATCCACACCGGTAACGGTGGCCATTCCCGAAGGTGCCCGGCATGTGATCGTGCTGTGCAGACAGACGGATGCAGGCTTGAGCATCCATACAAAAACATACTAAAGGAAGGGAGGCATACCTATGAGAAGACATGGCGCATACCTGGTGCTCCTGGTCGTGCTGGTTCTAGCCTGTGCGGGTACGGCACCGAATATTCTCTACGTACAGGCTGGTCCGGCCGGCGTGAGTTCCAGGCAGCTCGAAATCAATGACAGGTTCATCGAGAGGACGGTCGGCTTCGGCGATATCAGCATCAGTCCGCTGGATTCGACAGGACAGTTCGAGACCCAGGTGATCCTCACCAATCTGAGCGACCGTGATGTGGCCTTTGAATACCGTTTCATGTGGTACGATGCACGCGGATTCGAGCTTTCGAATGTGACATCCTGGCTTCCGGGCATCCTGGGGGCCAAGGAATCAAAGGGATTCCGTTCGGTCACCCCGGCTGCAGGCGCGTCCTCGTTCAAACTCATGGTCCGCAAGCCCCATCCTGTGACCCCCACTGGGTCATAAGAGAGACAGGAGGTAATAGAGATGAAGAAGATGCTCGTATTTCTTGGTGTTGCAGCACTCGTGGTCATGGCGGGGGGGTGTGCCAGCACCCCGGACGTGAGTTACGGAAGCCCCGATCAGGTGGAGACGGTTTCCGTGGATTTCGGCTCGACCGACCTGCAGATGATCGCCGAGAAGATGGTGAATTCCCTCCTTGCAAGCCCCATTCTCTCTTCTGGGAAAAAGCCCGTTTTCTATGTGCAGACCGTGCGGAACAAGACCGATGAGCACCTCGACACCAAGGCGGTGACGGACAAGATCAGGGTTACGCTGCTCAAGTCGGGGAAGGTCAGGTTCACCGCCGTTGCAGAGGTCAAGGACGAGCTGATGGGCCAGCTCGAATTCCAGGCGAGTTCCGGCATGGTGGACCCTGCCACGGCCAAGTCCATCGGCAAGCTTGTGGGGGCAGACTACTTCCTCTACGGCGAGCTCACCTCCATCAGGAAGTCCGCAGGCCGGGTCAAGGATGTATACTACAAGTTCACCTTGAACCTTGTGAACATCCAGAACGGTCTCATCGAGTGGGCCGATGAGAAGGAAATCAGGAAGCAGGCCAAGAAGCCGCTCCTGGGCGGGTAATGCCTCATCCGATCTGGAGTTCAAGCTCTTCTCGGAATATACGGGGAGATGTAGTCCACCCGCACCATGGGGGGAAGGAGTGACAGGTTTGGCTTGACGGAGCCCGGTGGAAACGGATACAAAGCCATGTCGATTGTAGAACTGGGAGGTGGTGCCGATGGATCTGGAGCATAAACTCGAAAAGGTTACCAGCAGGACAATGGTGCTCTTCGGAACCATTACACTCCTCGTGCTTTTTTCAAATCCCAGGTGGTGGTCCTGTATGATCGGTATCGTCCCTGTCGTCGCTGGGGAGGCCCTTCGCTTCTGGGCTACCGGCCACCTTCGGAAGAACGAGGAACTCACCACGTCCGGGCCCTATGCCCATCTCCAGTCACCTTTATACTTCGGCAGCTACATGATTGGTACGGGCCTGTGCATCATGGCCCTGAATCCCGTGGTCTGGATACTGGCCAGCCTCGTGTTCTTCATATCCTATGTCCCGAGGAAGCAGGAGATAGAGTGGGGGAGACTGGAGCGGAGGTTCGGCGAGGAGTTTCTGAAATACAAGCGGGAGGTCAATTACTTTTTCCCCCGCCTTGATCCCTATCCCGAGGGGAGCAAGCACCTCTGGTCGTTCGCTCAGGCCATAGAAAACACAGAGCACCAGACCGCCCTTGCGGTTCTGGTCATTGCATTCCTCGTCATTGCCAAACTCTTCTGGTGAGACATTCCAGGGCAGAACCTGAACATAATGAGGCCGGGGCGTCTCTTTCCCCGACCTTTCCCGCTTGTGTAGAGATCACTTGAGCTAGTCGACCCGGATTTTCCTCATGCTTCATTTCCGTAGCGTCTGCACGTCAATTAGGGTATAGTCGTATAAATTTTCGAATGCGATTATACGGTCAGCAAGAAGTTCGAGTGCTATCCCTCCTATAGCTTAATAATCAGGTCCGTGTTGCGAAAGGAGAGGATGTGCACGTGGTGTATTGTCAGACATGCGGCGGTGATGCCGGGCTGTCGGATCGATATTGCAGATTCTGCGGTGCAAAGATCCCGGTAATTCCTGTAGAAGCAAGCCATCGTTTCGTTACGGTTCTCTGTACCGATCTGAGCGGGTACACACCCTTGGCGGAGAGACTCGATCCCGAGGACCTCAAGGACTGCATGACCCGGATCATGGGTGAAGTGACGGGTATCATCATTCATTACGGCGGCACGGTGGAGAAGTACATCGGTGATGCAGTGGTCGCCATATTCGGGTTGCACAAGGCAAGGGAGGGCGATCCCATAAGGGCAGTGCTCGCCGCCCTGCAGATTCACCGGTATGTAGAAGGGCTTGATTCGGTGCACCCATCCATCCGTTTGGGCATGCACTCCGGTATCCATGTCGGTGTGGTGGTCATGGACACCTCCGGGTCTGGGACATTCCCCCACGGTGTCCTCGGGAAGCCCATCAACATCGCATCACGTCTTTGTGATCTGGCCTCCGAAGGAGAGATCCTCCTTGGCGAGGATATGGTCACCGAGGTGGCGAGGCAGTTTAACCTTGAGTGGAAGGGTACGAAGGTGCTCAAGGGGGTAACGGCACCCATCAGTGTATACAGAGTCCTGGATGAGAAGATAAACTCTTTAACCGTACATCGCAATGGTGGTGCGACGTCACCCTTGGTGGGGCGGGAACAGGAGCTGTCCGTCGTCATCTCCGGTGCCCGGAGGCTGGCATCGCGAGAGGGAGGCATCATATGCATACATGGCGATGCGGGGATAGGAAAGAGCAGGCTGATTCAGGAGTGCATGAGAGACATCTGTTCCTGGGCTCATTTCTTTCTGGTCTCATGCTTTGATCATGCAGGGGCCATCCCTTACTTCCCCTTTTTCAAGCTCGTTCCTCTTGCAATGGGTATGGTCGAAATGCGGGACGTTCCCCGTCAAAGATCGTCCGGGTGTCTGCCCCCGGATCATGTCAAGGCTCTGGAATTTTTTATCCATGGATCTCCCGGTGGTGAAGAAGGGTCAAGGAGTGCGCTTCGCGAGAAACTCAGCGATGCGGTTCTCTGGCTCTTCAATGAGGTGTCCTCAATGCGCCCGTCCGTCTTCTGTATCGAGGATATCCACTGGGCCGATCAGAGTACCCTCGATCTTGTCGCTTATCTGGTGAATGCATGGGGGAATGAATGTCCATGCCTGCTGATACTCTCTCACCGGCCTGGATGGAGACCCAAGTTCGAGGCAACGGAAGTCTGCCTGAAAGAGCTGAGGGAGCCGGAGGTGAGAAGTATCCTGTCCCATATGCTTGATAATCCTTCCATCCCTGAGGCCGTGGTGAAGGGTCTGAATCGGGCGACAGGGGGAAATCCGTTCTTCCTGGAGGAACTGGTAAACTATCTCCTTGAGAAAGGCTTTGATATATCAGATTGGAATGATGCGACCCTTCCCTGTGATGTGCCGGCATCACTGTACGGCCTCATCTCGTCTCGCATCGATCATATGGATGCTGCACCCAGGCGTATGATGCAGGAGGCATCCCTCATCGGGAGGACCTTTTCCAAAGATATGATTGCCTCCGTCTCTTCAGGCCCGGACCATCTGGATATGGCTCTGCAGGACCTCGTGTCCCATGGGTTCATCTGTCCCTTGGACGCACATGAATATGCGTTCAAGCATGATATCATCCGTGATGTGGCCAGCAGGGCCCTTTTGAAAAGGGAACGGGTGATTATCCACCGAAAGATCGCCCGGACCCTTGAGGAACCCCCATGCAGGCGCCCTGGGGAGGATGCTGAAATCATCGCTTACCATTACGTCATGGCGAGGGAATATGCAAAGGCCCTCCGGTATTACCTGGAGGCCGCCCGCCGCTGCCAGGGATCTGATTCGTGGATTGAAGGTGCTTCTCATTTCCGGTCTGCAGAGCAGATCCTCGAAGCTACGGCCGATATTCCGGACAGAGAGGAGAAGCTACAGACGGTCAGAGAGGGCATCTGGAACTGCTGTCGGGTTTTCGATCCTGCCCAGGCCGCTGCGGCGCTGGAGTGGCTTTCCGTACAGTATCGGAGAAGAGGGTTGAAGAAGGAGGAGGCATTTTCATTCATTCGGCTCATCAATCTCTACTCACAGCAGGGTCTGTTCGATAAGGCGCTTCAGGCATATGATAATGCACTGGCGTTGTGCTGGAATGATACGGTGCTCGCTGCAGCTGCCCGGACCGCAGTGGCCTATACGCATACTTTTCTCGGCAGCCCCCTCGTCGCACTGGATCTGCTCGATGATGCGAGGCCTCCTCTGGAGACCTCGGAGAGGTTCCTCCGGGCGGTTAACTATATGAGCACTTTAGCCGCCAATGTCTGGAAATCCGACATGGATAGCGCTCGGGAATGGTATGCAAGGACCAAGGAACTGAGTGGCGATTACCTGGACATAGACCTCATGGCTGATATGTGGCTTGCCCATATATGCTGTTTACAGGGCAGGTTTGAAGAGGCCCGTCGGGTATTCGGGCATGTCTCCCGTCGGGAAAAGAAGCTGGGGAGACTTGCAGGGGGATTGTCGTACCTGAGAATCCAGGGATCCATCTATTTCCGGAGCCGGTATTTTGGAGACCTTCAATGTGCACGTTCCGATCTGGAGCAGTTCGAAGCCCTTGGGACTCAGATACAGGGCGCCGATTCTCTGAAAGGACTCTACCGGGCATGGATCGCCCTGGAGGAAGGGAGAGTGAAGGAGGCACAAGATCTTGTCCAGAGGGCCCTGCCTGGCCTCAAGGCCGGAATCGCCAATCGGGTACCCTATGCCCTCAATGTTCTGTCTGAGGCCAGATGTTTGTTGGGTGATGCCCATGGGGCGCGCCGAACGGCGCAGGAATGCATCGTATGGAATGAACGCTCCGGCAATGGGGATCAGCTTATATGGGCATTGAGGCTCTTTGCCGATGCCTGCGTAAGACAGGGAGATTATGCTTCTGCACAGAAGGCGCTTGTGCGAGCCTATCGCCACGCTCTTCTGAACGGGTTGAACCCTCATCGGGCCTGGATTCTTTCCTCGTGGGGTACCTGCTTCCTTTCATCAGGAAGCCCCCGGAAGGCTGCCGTATGCTATGCCGCCTCGAGAAGATACTGGGAGGAGATGGGCAATGCGGTACAGGCGGAAAGGGTTGCCCGCCTCATGGAAGGGCCTGTATCTGGATGAGCACGGGAGAGACTGAGCGATAATTTCATATTTGTAACCGGGTGAGCATAGTGCCGTGTCATGGCATGAAGATGTGGGAACGGCTCATAGACTGTATTTCCTGGCCCCAACGCGAGAGGGTTCTCACCGGATGATCCTGTCTGAAGTACACTCATGTTTTCCGCGTTCCGATCGATAGGATAGAGTAGGACAGGGCGGTAACGCCCGAGACGTTCTTTGACAATTCGCAGGATGTGCCATGTGTGCTCTTTGGCTGCAGAGACCACACATGGGTAAAAGAGTAACAGGAGCAGCGTTCAGCACCGGAGAAGAAATAAAGAAAGGGGCTTTTGCAGGATTTTCATGAACAGAGAAATATCAGAGGTAAGCCCCTTTCCACGCCAAACCACAGGTAACTGTGGGACGGAAAGCCACGGGTCCGCACTGATCAACCATGCGGACAGCCGGGTCGCCTCCTTCACTGCCACACCAGGGGTAACCCTGGGCCGGAAAGCCACGGGTCCGAAGAGAGTGCTCGGACAGCCGGGTCGCCTGAGAAGGATTCTGCAGAACAGTCACTCACTGCCACACCAGGGGTAACCCTGGGCCGGAAAGCCACGGGTCCGCGGGAGCGGACAGCCGGGTTGCCTGGAGAACCTCATCAGAAAGGAGTTTTTTCCATGAAGATAAAGAGCTTATGTGCTGCTCTCTGTATGGTAGGGATGCTCATGCTCCCCCATGCCGCATCGGCACAGATGGTGCCCCTGTCCGACGACCAGCTCAGCGAGGTCATCGGCCAGGCAGGGATCGACTTCAATCAGCATTGGGACAACATGTCGGGTATGGGTGGTCTACTGAACTACAGCGACGTCACCCTCATCGGGTCCATAGACTCGAATAATTCCTCCACCGTGGACGCAAACCTGATCAGTCAGATGGCCCTGCCCGGCTTCGGCATGATGGGATTTGGACTCATGGGCCTCGGGTCAATGGGGCTCGGAACCAATGTCATCGATATGACCATCGACATTGATCAGTTCACCATCGGAGCCATTCGCGTTGGGAACGATACCACCGGGCCTGAGCTCGGCAGTCTCGCCATATACGGATTGCATGCAGAGATCAAGGGAACAGTTACAGTCTGGACGGACTAGGACGCACCGCGTTACTCTTTTACCCCATTCCTCCTTGTCAAGACCGGGGGCAGCAACATGACCCCCGGCCGCGACTCATCACTGGCGGATGAGCCGTATCCGCTCGAGCCCTTCCGGTCCCACCGGATCGGAACACCGATGCGCCGTAATGTCTATCCCCCCCCTGCGCGTGTAGAAGCATGTCACATGGAGCGTTTCCGGTGCGCATCTCTCTGAGAGATCCGCATAGATGGTCTCGCACACCTCTTCTGCGAATCCGTGATGGTCGCGGTAGGAACAGATGTATCTGAGCAGTGAAGGAAGATCGAGAGCCCTTCCGCGATACCCTATCACCACGGTCGCCCAATCCGGCTGTCCCGTGATGGGGCAGAGGGTTTTCAGCAGGTTCGACGAGAGCACCTCTTCAACATATTCCTGCCTGCACGATATCAACCTCGGGTCTCTCGTATAGACGTCGACTGCAATATCCAGGTCGTCCAGACTGATTCCCCTTTCGTTCTGAAGGGGTGCTATCTCGGGAAAATCCCGGGGACCGATGATCCTCACCAGGATCCACTCGGGGTTCAGGATGCCCTTCAGGTCTGTCTGGATCGTCTTTACCAGAGATTCCCCGGAAGTGAACCGCTCGTATGAGATACCCCCAAGATACAGCTTGAGCGACTTGGACTCCACGATGTACGCGCTCTGGACCGGATAGACGAGTTCCAGGATGCCCGCCTCGGGTTTCCCCCTTCCATTCAACCAGGAGAGTTCGTAGCAGCGCCAGAGATCGTAGCCGTGCACAGGGACTGTGCATGGTTTCCGTTCGATGGGAAAGAGCACCGAGGGATCGTACTTCCTCGGCGGCTGTACCTTCCTTCCCAGGGGTGGCTTGGTCATGAGAGATACCTCGTGGGGTCCAGGCCCGTGTCATGCTCCAGGGCGTATTTCCGTTCCAGGCAGGTGGCACATGTACCGCAGTGGAGGTCCTGTCCCTTATAGCACGACCAGGTCATGGTGAAATCGAAACCCAGGTCCCTGCCGATCCGTGCAATCCCGCGTTTGTCGAGCCTCGAAAAGGGTGCTTCGATCTTCACGCCGGTGAAGGTCCCGAAGGTGGCGGCCTGGGACATAGCCTCGGAAAACTCCTTCGTGCAGTCGGGGTAGACGGGATGATCCCCGGCGTGTGAGGCGATGAGCACGGTGCCTATCCGGTGCGTCTCCGCATACCCTGTTGCGACGGCGAGCATGATACCATTCCTGAAGGGAACCACGGTGGATGAGATTGAGTCCGTTCGGTAGGGGCCGTCCGGGATCTCTTCGCCGGACTGCAGGAGGCTCGATGAGAAGAGGGTGTTGATGAAGGGAAGCTCCACCTCGGTAAAGGCCGCACCGTATTCCTGTGCCAGCCTGCGGGCCATGTAAGTCTCTTTGTGGGCGTGTTTGGACCCGTAATCGAAGCACAATGCATGGATTGTCGTATATCTGCTCTGTGCCCACGCCAGGAGCACACCGGAGTCCATGCCGCCTGAAAGCAGGATAACCGTATCTTCCTTCATACACCCCTCCTGTCGTCGAAGATGAGGACGTGAAGCCTCGGCGTCATCCGGTAGCCGTGCGTCTTGCAGAATAAGAATACCGCCCCCATCCTCTTCAGCTGTTCATCTCTGGTGACGCCCATGGGCATGATAAAGACCTTTTCAGCCGGTATGGCGTGACCGTCAACGAACCCGCGGATCTCCTCCATGGAAGCCGCATCATCGGCAACGAACTTGAAGCAGTCCGCTTTGGGCAGGCTCTCCGGCGGCACATGCCATATGCCGCCTATATGCTTTGGGCTCAAGACGACGGTTGCCCCGAGCAGGTCCGGGATCCCGGCCTTTCCACTCGTCTCGCAGAGGATACGGTACCCCTGCTCCACGAGCCTGCCGAGCAGGTCTTTCAGCCCGGTCTCCCACTGCAGGAAAGGCTCTCCCCCGGTGATGACCACATCCCTGCACCCGTACCGCCCCACCTCCAGTAGGACATCGTCCGTGTCCATCTCGCTGAACTCGTGCCACGCGTATTGGGTGTCGCACCACGGGCACAAGGGCTCGATGCACCCCCCCAGTCGGATGAACACCGAGGGGGTGCCCATGAGGGGGCCTTCGCCCTGGAGTGAGTGGAAGATTTCGGTGATGACCAGCTTCATGGCACCTCATGGCCACTATACACCAGAAAAAACATGAATCCAATGGAGCGGCAGCGACGACACCCTCGGTGCCGAACATCCATGAGCTCATGCCTGGAGGAGTCATGGGAGTATCAGGACCTTCCAGGGGTTCTCAGATAACCATTCACATGATTTGTATTTTCTGTTAGTAATACGTACGTTAAGACAGTCTGGCGAGGGAGATCGTATGAAGATCATTGAAGAGGCTCTGAAAAGAGGCGACAAGGCGCTCAACGAATACGAATCAAAACAGCTCCTGGATGCCTATGCCATCCCGGTGACCAAGGAGTTTGTTGCAACCAGCATCAAGGAAGCACTAACATTCGCCCATCAGATAGGCTACCCGGTGGTGCTCAAGGGATCTTCCCGGACACTCACCCACAAGACCGAGCACAGACTCATTGAACTCGGCATCGACAGCGACGAGGCTCTGGAGAAGGCATACAAGGCCCTGGAGGAAAGAGGTAAGGGCCAGCTCGACGGCATCCTCGTCCAGCAGATGGTCAAAGGGGAGCGGGAGCTCGTGGCCGGCCTCATCCGCGACCCCCAGTTCGGCCCCTGTGTCATGTTCGGCCTGGGAGGCATCTTCACCGAGGTCCTCAAGGACGTCACCTTCAGGGTCGCGCCCCTGGAGATGCGGGACGCCTTTGAGATGATGGACGAGATCAAGGCGAAGAAGCTCCTGGACCAGTTCCGCGGCAAGCCCGCCGTGAACCGGGAGGTCCTCGCCAAAGCCCTGGTCAACCTCGGCAGGATCGGGCTCGAGGTGGAGGCCGTGGCGGAGATCGACATCAACCCCATGATCATCCACGAAGATATGCCCGTCGCTGTGGACGCGCTGGTGGTATTGAGGGATACCAAGGCATAGTTCACTCGATGCCCCTGTTCCCCGAGAATGCCCTCTTCATGGCTCCCATGGTGGACTTGAGCCATGTGGCCTTTCAGGAACTGGTGCGTTCCTTTCCCGGATGCGACTTCCTCTACTCCGAGATGCTCAACGCCCGCATCGTCCCGGTGGAAAAACCAGGCACCTCGCTCTACCTCAAGTGGACCGGACTGGACGACCTCATCTTCCAGATCTGCGGTAACGACCCTGTCAAGATGCAGGAGTCTGCGGCCAGGCTCGACGGCATCGGTCCATTCGGCATCGACGTGAACATGGGGTGCTGGCTCAAGAAGGTCACCTGTCACGGATGGGGGGCCGGGCTCCTGAGGGATGCCGCCAGGGCCCGGGAGGTGGTGACCGCTGTGAGGGAGGCGGTACACCGGCCGTTGTCAGTCAAGATGCGCATCGGCTACACCCCGGATGTGCAGGCCCTGCGAGACTTCGCATCCATGCTGGAGGATTGCGGCGTCGATTTCATCGTGCTCCATGCCCGCACCGTGGATGACGGAATGGCCAGGAAAGCGAGATGGGAGTACATCGCCGCGCTGAAGGACCACGTGAAGGTGCCTGTGGTGGGAAACGGCGATATCAAGTCGGCCGAAGACGCCCTGAACATGTTCTCCGCGACCGGCTGCGACGGGATCATGGTGGGCAGGCAGGCCGTCATCCAGCCGTGGATCTTCAGGGACATCAAGGCGCTCTTTGCCGGTACCGAGGTTCCGCCACCGCCTCCCCTCATGGACGTGATGCTGGACCTGCTCAGGCTCCTGGGCATCCACTTTCCCCCCGATGTGGCCCTCAAGCGATTCAAGACAGCTATGGCCTGGCTGTCACAGAACCTCACCTTCGGCCACCACTTAGCCAAGAGTGTGGGCCGGGAAAAGACCATGGAGGGGGCGGCGACGAGCATCCGGAAGGCCTTCGAGGATGGCATAAGCTGAGGGGGGAGAGACAATGAGCCTCTTGAAACCGAACGGTTCCCAATTTTCATCAAGGAACTGTTCGGTTTCAAGAGGACACAACGTGGATGCGGGGGATTGGTCCCGACGGGGTGAGACGAGACCTAGCGATCGAAGAAGTGCTCTAAGAAGTGATACGAGAAGCTGCACGATGAGTGTTTTAGACTGCCTGTTCCGATCAAGTTCCCCTTCCTCTCCTGGTTATTTGATCTGAAGACGCAGGTCAAATCGTTTCCGCAATACATCAAGACCGCCTGGAGATCCCCCCTGTTGGAACATCCTTGAATTTTTCTTCGAAGATGGTAGAACATTCCTGAACGACACGCGCCTCTTTCGGTGCCGAATCTTCCCCACGCCAAGGAGTGATGCATGAAACAGATAGACCTGATGAAAGAGCTCCGTACATCATCCGACAAGAAGATCATCATGCTCGTTCTCGACGGTCTCGGCGGGCTCCCCGGTCCGGCAGGCAAGACCGAGCTGGAGGCTGCGCGCACGCCGAACATGGACAGGCTCTGCAGGGATTCCATCTGCGGGCTGTCCACCCCCATAGCACCGGGCATCACCCCGGGCAGCGGGCCTGGGCACCTGGGGCTCTTCGGCTATGATCCGCTGGAGTATGCCATCGGCAGGGGAGTGCTCGAGGCGCTCGGCATAGGGCTCTCGCTCACGCCCAGGTGCCTTGCAGCTCGAGGCAATTTTTGCACCGTTGACCCGGAGAGCGGGGTGATCACCGACCGCAGGGCGGGTAGGATCCCCACCGAGAAGTGTGCCGAACTGGTCAACAAGCTCAAGGGCATCACCCTGGACGGAGTCGGCATCACCGTGGAGCCCGTCAAGGACTACCGTTTCGCCCTCATCCTCGAAGGGGACGGTCTTGAGGAGGGCCTCAGTGAAACAGACCCCCAGAAGACCGGACTCAAGCCCTTGAAGGTGGAGCCCATCAATGCAGGAGCTCGGAAGAGCGCCGATCTCCTGAACGCCTGGATCGCCAAGGCATTCGATGTGCTCAAGGACGAGAGACCCGCCAACGGCTGCACGCTGCGCGGTATCGCCAAGGACCCGGGCCTCCCGTCCTACAAAGAGGTCTATGGTCTCAAGGCCTGCGCCATCGCCACGTATCCCATGTACAAGGGGCTTGCCCGTCTGGTGGGCATGGACGTGCTCGATGCGGGTGACACCACTGCGAGTGAGATCAAGACGCTTAAAAATGTCTGGGACACGTACGATTTCTTCTTCTTCCATGTGAAGAAGACCGACTCGGCAGGGGAGGACGGAAACTTCGACGCCAAGGTGAAGGTCATCGAGGAGACTGATGCCATCATTCCGGAGATCATGGCCTTAAAGCCCAACGTACTCCTCATCACCGGCGATCACTCCACGCCCTCGGTCCAGAAGTCGCATTCCTGGCACGAGCTGCCCGTGCTCTTTCATGCGGACAATATCCGCACGGACGCCGTGGTGGAATTTGGCGAGCGGGCATGCATGGCAGGCGGGCTGGGCCACATCAGGCACGTGGACCTCATGCCGCTCGCCATGGCCCATGCGGACAAGCTGTCCAAGTACGGTGCATAAAGAGGTCGATACCGATGAGTTCGCATAAGACCAGGGTTGCCGTTATCTTCGGAGGTGTTTCCACTGAGCACGACGTCTCCGTCGTTTCCGCTTCATCCATAGCGCAGAGCATGGACACTCAGCGGTTCGATCCGGTCTATGTGGGCATCGATAAGAACGGCAGATGGCTCCTGGGGCAGGGGGCGTTCGAGGCACTGCGGGGCGGCGGGAGAGAGAGGGTCGAACCGGTCATCCTCTCCACGGACCCTCAGAAGAGAGGCTTCCTCCACCTGGAATCCGGCCGCCTGACCACGGTGGATGTCATCTTCCCCGTCCTCCATGGACCCCGGGGGGAGGACGGCACCATCCAGGGGCTCTTCGAACTCGCCGGGATCGCCTACGTGGGGTGTGACACCATGTCCTCGGCCATAGCCATGGACAAGGATATAACCAAGCGGGTACTGGCCCAGCGCGGCATTCCGGTGGTGAAGGGGACCTGCGTGACCAGGTGGATGTGGGACACCGATCGTGACGAGGTCCTCAGGGAGATCGAAGACACCCTGAGCTTCCCCCTGTTCATCAAGCCCGCCACCATGGGGTCCAGCATCGGCGTGACCAAGGCCATGGACATGGACGCTGCGGTCAGGGGATTGGACTATGCCCTGGGTTTCTCCACAAAGGCCGTTGTGGAGCAGTCCGTGGAGAATGCCCTGGAAGTGGAGGTGGCGGTCCTGGGCAACAACGAACCCAAGGCATCCGTTCCGGGCCAGGTCATCCCCAGCGGCGAATTCTACGACTTCGACGCCAAGTACATTGACAATGCCAGCGAGCTGATCATACCGGCGAAGATCAGCAAGGCCATGAGCGATGATATACAGTTTGCCGCCGTGGATGCCTTTGTCGCCATAGGCGGGTCCGGTATGGCCCGCATCGACTTTCTGGTGTCGCCGGACACCTTCTATCTCAACGAGATCAACCCCATCCCTGGGTTCACGGGCATCTCCATGTATCCCAAGCTCTGGGAGGCCACGGGTATTCCTTATGTCGAGCTCATCGGCAGGCTCATCGACCTGGCGCTCAAACACCACGCCGAGAACCAGGCCCTCACCAGGACCATCGTGCTGGAGAAGGGACTCGGGGTATAGGGAAAAGGGAGAAGAGATCCTTCAAGAGTTATTCATTTCAATGGGATCAGGATGCTGAATCCATAAAGGTTCTCTCCGCCCGAATCCATCCGGTAGAAGGCCGCCGAGGTGTCTTCCATCCCGCTGATGGCCAGGACAAGCCCAGCGATGAGACCGATGCCTGCACCGATTCCCACGTAACTGGTATGATCCTGGGGTTCATTCGTGGCGAGGCTGGCAAGAAACCCTGCCATGGAACCCATGCTTATCCCCAAAAGCGGCGTGGTGAACAGGGGGCCGGTATCTGCGGCACGAGCGACCATGGGGCCTGCCGTCAGGCTGCATATGAGGGCAAGGACGATAAGAGGTCTATTCATAAAGCCCTCCTTCACTTGTCTCTGAATCCCCCGCCGGGATCTCCGGAGGGGGGGAGGACATTGATTCCTATTTCAGGGGTATGTTCAAGGTCAGTCCGTAGACGGATTCCTTCTTCCCTGATGGGGTGGTGTATGAGTAGAACATGGGCGACAGCTCGTAGACGCCGAAGCCCATTCCGATGAACAGGCCGATGGCCCCCCCCTGGTAGATGCGTTCGTAGTGATCGCTGGGATGGTCCATGAAGGCAAGGGTTGCGGCCCCCGCCAACGCCCCGATGCCTGCACCCCACAGGGAATCGATCAGCACCACCTCCAGAGAGGATGATGCGGCCCGGGAATCGTGGGGAAGGGAGACAATGGCAAGGCACAGAGCCAGGATGACAGCAAGCTTCTTCATGAAATTCTCCTTTTTATGTCACGTAGTTGAGAAGTCTTTTCCAACCCTTGGCAGGGACGTCCCTGCCGAAATCCTTCTGGGTGATGGCCTCGATGATGATCTCCACCGGGTCAAGTGCAGGGAGGCCCGAGAAGTGCTCCAGCTGCATCCGGCATGCCCCGCAGTCCGACACGACTGCATCTGCGCCGAGGTCACGGAGAGGGGCTGCAGCGATCACGCCGAGTCTCCGTGATGCATCCTGGTATCGCTTCTTGAACCCGTAAGTACCTGCCAGACCGCAGCAGTTGTCATCCAGCACGTGGCAGGTAAGCCCCTCGATCATCTCGAAGATCTTCGCGGCCGGATAGCCGATGCCCAGGGCCCGGAGATGGCAGGGGATGTGGTAGGCGATCTTCGATTCAAGCCTTCCCAGCATACCCCCTTGGGTCTCAAGGTGCATCTGGGGGAGCAGGTACTCATAGACGTTGTAGGTGTTCTCCGCGATCTTTCTGCCGCCGGGGACGTCAAGGATCCCCGCATAGTCCTGCATGAGGGTGAGTCCGCAGGAGGTGCATGCATAGACGACGTCGAACCCACGGTTGATGTATTTCGTGAGCACGGCCGCATTTTTCTGTGCGAACCTCTTCGCTATGTCCAGGTCCCCGTTGCCCAGTGCCGGGAGCCCGCAGCATGTCTGCGTCGGGATAACCACTCTGCACCCCATGGAGACCAGCAGGTCTCTGACCTTTCTTCCGATATCGGGACGATTGAATCCAAGATGGCAGCCGTGGAAGAAGACCACCTTCCTGCCCTTGCCCTTCCTCCTTCTTCCGCGTTCCATGTTGACGAAGCGGAATTCGGGAAGATCGAGCTCCCGCGATACCCCGAACAGGTTCAGCACACCCTTGGTGACCGGCCATGCCTTGGCCTTGTTGGCCAGGGGCGCCAACGTTGAGCCCAGCTTGTTGAAGTGATAGGCATTGGCGAACAGGTGGGCGGTGGCCGGGCTCAGGTGTTCGCTGCCGTATTTGAGCTGTGCCTTCAGGATAATCTCCGCCACGTCAACCCCATACGGGCAGGACACCTGGCACCTCCGGCACTGGCAGCAGTACTTGACCCACTCGTCCACCGATTTCTCTCCATCGAGGCGGAAGCGCTGGGCATCGGGCCCCGACTGCTTGGGTCCGGGAAACCTCGGCTCCACCTTGTAGATGGGACAGTTCTCCACACAGAGGGTGCAGCGCATGCAGTGCTCAAAGGTCATGGGAGTGCCCTCTCGCAGGATATCGCGGCCTTAAGCCCGGTCGCCAGCGCCAATCCATGGCCGCAGTGGTGCTTCATGATCTCGCTTCCTGCCAGGATGCTTCCGCATACGAAAAGGTTCTCCAATTCGTTCCGACGTGGTCTGAACGATGCATCCACCTCGATGCCCGAGCCCTCGATGGGATGCCCGTGGGTGAAGAAGTCGTTGAGGAACCAGTCCTTCCGTGCCCCCGGAACCTCCACGGGCAGGCCGAACACGGTCTCGCTGACTGCATCCCGTGCCGCATAGAGACCACCGCTCACGAACGACCCCGTGGCGAGGATGAACGCCCGACCCTGGACACGTGATGGTCTGCCGGAGGCGGCCAGCGTCACCGCCTCCACCACGTTTCCCCGGGTTTCCACGCTGGAGATGGGTTTCCCCCAGAAGACATCCCCTCCCCGGTCCTGGAAGGATTTCTTCAATGTCCTGAAGAGTCGCAGTCCCGGTATGGACGGCGGCAGGGTGGGTATCTCGAAGACGTCCCGACCGATGCGGCCAGAGATCTCCTCCATAACGGCCATGGGGTTCACCAGCCCCAGCACCGCCGGCAGGGCAACCCTGCCCGGGGGGATCTCGAGACTTGAGAGCCAGGTGCAGAACTCATCGACAAATCCCGCCTCCTCGAACCGGGTGGCGATGGCCAGGGTCGAGGATACCCCTGCATCATAGAGCGAGAAGCCGGTATTGGGCAGCTTGGAGGTGATGTAGGATGGATAGAAGTCCCGGATTCCTGCAAAGGAGATCACATGGAGGTATTCATCCCTGCAGCCCTGGGAAGCCTCCATGGTCCTGGGCACGAGGCAGGTGGTCTTGAAGGTCCCGATGGGGGTCAGGATCTCGCGGTTGTGCCTGGCGGAGCCTACATAGGGGATCGGACAGAAGGCCATGATGTCTCGAAATACCTTCAGCGCCGCATCGATGCCTTTTTTCCCCACAAGGCGATAGGGGTGCCCGTCCGGAAGATCTACGATTGCCTCCAGAGGCCGAACCCCGGCATCGAGCAGGTCAATACAGCCCGTGGAAAGACAGCACACCGGGTCACCGCGGGATATGATCGCAGTCTTGAAACCCTTGCCTGCCAGGTAGATACCCGCCATCAGTCCGGACATCCCTCCGCCGATGATGACCACGTCGTACAGGGATTCGCTCACGGCCTGCTCCCCATGTTGAGTATGCCGAGGTAGATACTCTCGATGAGCTGTTCCTCCCTGAGCTGGTCGCCCCACAGCGCCGGTCTGATCCCCTTGAAGCGCCTCTGGAGGAATTCTTTGAGGATGGTGATGGACACCTCGGGGCTGACCCTGCCGAGATCCTGCATGATGCCCAATGCCCGGTAGGTGCAGAAGCCGCCCTGGCATGGTCCCATGCCGAGCCGTGTGCGGTGCTGTATGTCGCCCACGTACTGTGTTCCCATGGTGTTGATGGCATGTTCCACGGTGTGCCGCGCGACGAGCTCGCACTCGCACACGATGTCGTCCATGGAGGAGAGCCTCTTCGAGAGGGGGTAGCCGCTCAGCTCGTCCTGCCCCTCCAGGGGAAGTTCCGCTGTCCTGCAGGCGGCCTTGATGCCGAAGTGTGCCATGACCACGTCCACCATCTTCTCCGCCATGAGCCGGTAGGTAGTGAGCTTGCCGCCCAGGATGCTGAACATGCCGTTTCCATGGTCGATGACCTGGAATCCCCGGGAGATGGATCTCCCGTCACCGGATGGGGACGCAGGCTTGAGTAGGGGCCTCACGCCGGTATACGCCCTGATGAGCCGGGTGGTCCCGAAGGCGGGGATCATCTGCTCGGCCTGGGTAGCCACGATGTCGACCTCGGCCGGGTCGATCTCCAGGGCATTCGGGTCGGGAACCGGGATGGACGTGGTGCCTGCGAGGCACACGGCCTCGTTGGGCACGATGATGTCGCCGTCCGAGGGAGGCCTGAGTCTGTTTATGACCATGTTGGTGAGCCGGTGGTTCGTGATGATGAGGCTGCCCTTGGACAGGGACATGGGGACCGATGTCCCTGCCAGGCGGGCGACCTTGTCGCCCCAGGCGCCGGTGGCATTGATGATGACCCGCCCCCTGATCTCCTTGATCTGGGACGTGAGGCGTTCCCGGGCTTTGATGCCGACGCACCGCCCCTTCTCCTGGATGATCTCGACGACCTCGTGGTGGGTGAGGATGCCGCCCCCCCGGTGGCGGGAGGTGTAGGCGTTGAGCATGCACAACCGGAACGGATCGATGGAGCAGTCGGGAACGCTGATGGCCTCTTCCAGTGTCGGATTCAGGCTCGGTACGAGGTCCAGGGCCTTGGACGGGGAGAGTACGGAGGTTTCGATGCCCGCTGCGCTGCAGCTCGCCATGAACTCGTCCCGATATCGCTTGGAGTCCCCGGGCAGGCGCACGAACAGGCCCCCCGTCGGTTCGACACACTTCCTGGCAATCCTGCGGAGGATGGCGTTTTCAATGATGCACTCCCGGGCCGCATCAGGATCCTTCACCGCGTAACGGCCCCCGCTGTGCAGAAGCCCGTGGCATGCACCCGTTGCTCCGGAGGCGAAGTCCCCCCGTTCGACCAGCTGGTGAGGCACCCCCCGAAGCGCTAGGTCACGGGCTATCCCGCACCCGGTGGCACCCCCTCCGATGATAATTACATCCGTCTTGATCGACAAGAACAACCCCATTTCATCATGGATTCCGTGAGTACCATATACAGCTGTGCCGGGCAGGTCAAGAGATCAGGATAGGGGGGTTACATGCGGATCTGCAAGGGGGACGGGCATTGTCCTTTTCCTGAGCCCGGACGAGGTTTGATTCCGGTCTATCCACTGTATTCATCCAAAGGGATACCATGGGTGGATATTCGGTTCGTCTCAGCCTGCCTGAAATGGAGAGTCCGGGTGCCCCTTGGCAATTACAGCCCGTTCACATCTCCCTGCTCTCCACGATGTCCACGAGCTCGGAGGTGATGCCCGGCAGGGCGGAGCTTGCACGGGACCAGCTCGGAATGAAGTGGACCACCAAGGGGTCTTCGAGGAACTCCATGACAGCGATGTCGAGACCCTTGGTGAAGGTTTCCACCGCGATCTCCTCGGAGTGGCGGTCGAAGAGGAGTCCGTTGATGGCCGCATCGTCCTCGTAGAACCTGATCATGTCCTGGGCGATGAGCTGGTAGGCAACCTTCAACGATCTGAACGTGGCCTCCGAGAAGGTGATTCCCTCTGCCGCAAGGGCCTGGAACAGGGTGCAGGCGATATCGATGCACATCTTGTGGAGGCCCTTGGAAGGGTCCTTGTCAGAAAGCTCCAGGTGCAGGTGCTCATATTCGATGGACAGATCCACCTGACAGATGCGCCGTTGGGCACAGTTCCGGTACACCTCCTCCAGCATGCCGATTTCCAGGCCCCAGGTTGCGGGCACCCTGCTTACGCGCATGAGCTCGGCGCAGCTGGCAAACTCACCGGATATGGGATAGCGGAAAGAGTCAAGGTACTCCAGGTAGGGCAGGATCCCTATGGTGGTCTTGAGTGCCCTGACGAGGGGTATCACGAACAGCCGCATGACCCTGCCGTGCAGGCGGTTGGTGACCCGGGCGTAGTAGCCCTTGGCGAATTCGTATTCCATGCTCGGATGCACGAGGGGATAGATAAGTCTCGCCAGCAGCGATCGCTCATAGGTGAGGATGTCGGAATCATGGACAGCGATCACATCCGTGTCCCGGCGGGCCAGGAGATAGCCAGCGGCCATCCACAGGCTCCTGCCCTTGCCACTGGCCGTGTCCACCAGACCCTCGGTCCACAGTCGCGAGTAGAACGACTCCATGGAAGGGGCGTTGTTCCAGATGATGACGGTTTCCTGGGGCAGTGAGGAAAAGAAGTCCTTTGTCTTCAGGTACCCGTCCCTGCCTGCCCCATCCAAGGTGACCACGATACGGTGGAGATAATCGGCTCCTTTGAGGTGCTCCACGATCCTTGGCAGGGCTTTGCCGGTGATCTCGGAGTACTGGCAGGGAAGGATCAGGGAGACGGGCTTGAAGCGGGTATAGTGGCGGAGTTCGTCCTCAAGCCTGTCCAGCCTCACCGAACTGATCTGGTGCAGGGTTGCGATCCGGCCGCTTTGAAAAAAGTCGCTCATGAACTACCTCCTCTCCATCAGTTCCCGCCGGCCACGATCCCTCGTTCCCCGGGGGCATGATACGCATAAACAACAGTAATGTCCAGGAGATGGAAACACCATCAATCTCGCCACCCCTGTCCCGTCCGGAGGAGCCGTATGGCCGAACATCTCAATGGTGAACTTATCGGAGATTCCTGTACGGTTTCATGAATCAGCCCGCCTTGACCACCAAGGATCAGCCTGAGAAAGGACGGTCATGAAGGTATCGGGAGCATGGAACCTCCTGAAGTGACGCGAAACGCTCCGGGGCTGATCAGCGGATACATAGTTCGGGGTGGGGCGCTCTCTTTCCTGCTGTATCCGGTCCTGCCGTTACCGGGGCTTTGGGCGGAGGAAGCTGTATCTTCCCCACACCGTCCCTGTTTTCGATCACCGTGCCGAAGGATTCCGATATTTTTTGAAGATGGGCGACGATGCCGTCAGCCGACCGTCCACGGGCAAGCCTGGGGCTGAAGAATCCTTCCTGGCGGTGCACGTCCAAGGGGTAGAGGATTATCTGCTCGGGGGTTGTCCCCAGGAAACGGATTTCGGCGGTAATGCCGAAGGTCGTATTCTTGCTGAAACTGCCGAAGGCATAATTACCCAGGCTGTAGAAAATGGGCTTGCCCTCATAGATCTCGACAGGCTGGGGAACATGGGGGTGGTGGCCGACGACCATATCCGCCCCTGAGGCTATGGCGTAGTGCGCATAGTCGACCTGGTATTTCTTGGGCTCGATCCGCAATTCCTCCCCCCAGTGGAAGCTCACCACCAGGATGTCCACCTTGAGCCTGAGATCTCTGATATCGTTACCCACCTGGGCCCAGTCGGGGTGGGCCGTGCCCGGCCTGTCCTGCGTCGCCCAGAATTCCTCGGGGAAGGTCATGGAATATGCAAGAAGGCCGTATCTGATCCCTCGTCTGGCAAGGATGCCGGGGCTGCTTGCCGAGGCCAGGTCTGTCCCCGCTCCCGCACAGACGAGTTTGTTCCTCTTGCACTGCCTGATAGTATCCGTCAGCCCCTGCAAGCCATAGTCCATGATGTGGTTGTTCGCCAGGGAGAGGAGGTCGAACCCAGCTGCCTTGATGGCATTGAGAGACTCAGCAGGCCCCCGGAAGGTGTATTTCTTGTCCTGGAAGGGGAATCCCGAACGGGTGATGGGGTATTCAAGATTGCCGAACGACGCATCGGCCCGGGAGGTGATTTTCGCTAGGGATCTGTCCCTGAAGGCATGGCTGTACCCCTTGACCTTGAATACGGCAGCGGCGCTGCCGGAGAGCATGATGTCCCCCACGGCGATCAGCCTGTGCCTTTGTGCAGGGGTATGACCGGCCTGCTCGACCGCTTGCAGTTCGAATGGATACCCTGCCAGCATGAAGAGCAGCACGCACATCATCCCTGAGCCGAAACGGTATCCACCTGCCTCCATGAACAGGTGGGTAGACCTATTTCAGTACACTGTCAACCCTGGGTCTTGCTGGAGGTATGGGAGGAAATCCGTCTGTAATGCTGTTCGAGACTGGCTGGATTGATAAAGCTGCCCTGGTGGGTCACCCGGAAATCCAGATGAGGGCCGGTGGCTATCCCGGTCATCCCCACAAAGCCGATGGTATCACCGCGGCTGATCCTCTTGCCGGTTCTTAGGCCTTTGGCATACCGGGAGAGATGGCCGTAGTGGGATACATAACCATTCTTATGCCGGATGCGGATGGTCTTGCCGAATCCCCCGTCCCATCCGACGTAGATCACGGTGCCCGAACCTATGGCATGTACCGGGGTTCCTTTAGGGGCCGCATAATCGATGCCGTAATGGGGTTGGGCCAGGTTCGTGATGGGGTGAATCCTGCTGCTGGTATATCCTGAGGATATGCACCGGTAGGTGAGGGGTGCCTTGAGGAAACCGTCGTCGCAGTTCTTCTTTTTTGTTGCTTGTTTGGCAAGCCTGGTTTTTTTCCGATTCTTGTCTCCATGTGATGCTACCTTGGCCTTGGATTTTGCCAAGAGACGAGAGGTCTTTATCCCCTGCTTGGAGAAATCGCCCGTCCGTGCCTTCGGGTCCCAGGGGACGATGACCGGAGAGAGAACCTTCCCGTCGGCCAGGAGACCATATGACGTCTGGTAGGGGTCAGCGGTGCTTTCAGGTATCCCTGGATTGTAGGACGCCACCAGACTCATGCCGCCGGGGGTATCCTGGTCGGCCGTGGGCTCGTTCTGAACGGATGGGGTTGTATCGCTTGACCGGGTGGCCGAAGAGTGGGGAGTGGCCGATACCTCAGGGTGAGCATGCTCCCTGGGGGTGCTCCCTTTCCGGATGGACGCTTGAACGGCAGACTTTTTCGCCGGGGTTTCGGGAGCTGAAAGTCCTGCCTTCCGGGAGAGGGTGGAAGTTTCACGGACCGGGGAACGCGATGCGCAGTCAAGAACCCTTCCATTGTACAGGACGAGGCGTTTCCTGTTGTTGACCTTATAGTCCACTTCCTGCAGGCCGGTGCCATCCGGGGTGAAATAGAGTTCCACTTCACTCCCCGGCCTCATCTTGTTGAGCTTGAATATCTTGTCGGCCTTTTTCGAGACGAAAAGGGCGTCTTTTTTCGAGAGGCCGGATCGTTCCAGTATACCGGAGAAATGATCGCCAAGCCGGATGACGATGACCTTCCTGCTGGATGTGGCCTGCTTTTCAGGTTCGGCCGGTTGAGGAAGCTGTTCCTTCACCAGGTGGGAAACGGTGGGTGTCGCGGACGTCCCGGTGCTGCAGGGACCGCTCGGGGGCAGGATGAACAGCCCCAGGAGAACTATCGTGAATATCAAGATAAGGAACCGCACTGAAGACGGAGTATTGTCTTTGAACATGGGATGGAGCCTCCCCGCATAATGCCCTGAAGAAGTGGATATCAGGTATACAATGCATTGAACACGTTATCTACTACAACGGGCAGAAAATTGCAACTTCATGATAAAGCCAATGATTATAATATAATAGCCTCTATGTGGGCAGGCAATAGCCGATAACAGGCTGATATATCAGAGGTTATTTTTCATCGGAAGGATAAAGCCCCCCTCGAATCTAAGGAAAACGTGGATCGAAGGGGACTGTCACGAAACAGGGATCGCTCCTCCTAGTAGAGGTCGCTCCCGGATGGCGGCAGATCCTGGCCCGGCTTGGCGTAATCTCCTTTGCGCTTGTCGCGGTCACGCTTGCGTTCCTGGCAGAGGAACAGGAGTGCGGCGGTGTTGGTCTTCACAAGGGCAAAGATGCTCTCAGGGCCGGTGTACTTGTCGTGATGTTCAAGATTTTCCTCGAGATCATGAATAATCTTGGCCAGGGCCTCCTCGTGCATGCTGTGCTTTTTCTGAACCATGACCTTCTTGGCTTGGGCCTCGTATTCGTCCATGGTGGTCCTCCTTTCATTGCCCGAGGTTGTTGTTCCTCTCCCCATAGGGTAGCCAAACGTCATCCCCCGGTCAATCGCTTTCATGGGATGGGTTGAGAGCTTAATCTTACCTGAGGCTCATGAATATGCCAAGGAATCGTGGAGATATATCATCGAGCGGCGCCGGTGAGGTGACGATGCATGCTCGTGCCAAGGCCTGATGAGCAGGCATCGTGAATGCTATTTCTTCGGGGTGCTGTTCTTCTGGGCCTTGCCTGCCTTCTCGCCGCTCTCTGCCTTTTCCGTCTTACCGTACCTGTCGTCCACGGTCCAGGTGAACTCGGACACCTCTATCTTCTTTTTGCTTTCCACCCGCCTGAGAGGCACTGGTGTAAGGATGATCTCATAGATCTTTCCCTCTCCCGTGTAGTTCTCCAAGGCATCCTTGAGGCTCCGGTAAACCTCGATCTTCTGGCCCCCGAACATGGCATTCTTGATGATGGCAAAATCCTTGGCGTATGCCGTAGTCCCGATGAGAAGTGCGCCCATGCAGAGAACAAGGATCTTCCTCATAGCCCATCCCCCTTTGAACCGTCTTTTTTGTCAGGCATTTTCATGGAGATGTCAATATGCAGATGCGGTACAGGGTCTTCAACCCATGGCATTGAAGCCCTGGGCAGGAGGCATGCATTCCTGTTGCGGGGCCCCGTTCATACGGGGGATCATGACGGATCAGGGATTCACGGCCTTTATGCAGAGATGGAAGCACATCTCCTCAATGGATGCGAGTCGTACAAAGGCATCGTGGAAGGAGGTATCCGATGCGACAAAGGTCCCATGGCCCGATACGATGGCGGCTTGATGTTCCTTTATGGCCTCGGGCAGCGTATGCACGAGCCCTCTTGCTCCGGCACCCACCTCCCCCGCCACGACGGGAACTCCCCCGATATGTCTCGTATCTCCGAAGGCAAGCCGTCCGCCCGCCATGGACATTATCACCGAGAACCTCGGATGGCCGTGGATGATGATCCGGTTGCCCGTGAGCTCATAGATCCTCACATGGGCGCAGAGCTCGGAGGAAGAGGTGATCTCGCAGGTGGAGGATCCGTCCATGGCCGTGCGGTCGATGTGCCCTTCGAGCTCGTCCAGGGACGACCCTGTCTGGGAGATGTAGATATGATCTCCTTCCCTTGCGGAGATATTGCCGAAGAAAGAGTCCACCAGTCCGGCCGCCACCACGGTCTTTCCGGCTGCATCCATGGCCGAGACGATCTCCGTCTCACCCGTGGGCAGAGATCCGGGAAGCGGGGGTGTCATGGGGTTCATGGCGATCCGGGAGAGGTAGCCCCTGCATGCGGCGATCTCTTCAGGGGATGGTTCAGGCGATCCTTCAGCTCCTGACATGGCTGAAAGCATGTCGGCGAAGTACTTGACAAAGGTGGCGAAACAGATGGAGCTGAACACGATGAAGGCCTGCTCCAGGGCCACCGAACCCGCGGTCACGATCCCGAGCCCCTCGACGATGCAGCCCTTGCGGCGGCTCAGCGCCCCTGCGATCTCCCTTGCATCGAACGAACGGATCACCGGAATGTCATGGATGAACGTAAGGCTCTCCGAGTCCGAGGGTGAAATGGTCTCGGGCCGTTTGCGGATCAGTTCGCCTATGATCGCCCACCGGAGCGGCTCGGGCCTCGCGATGAGGAGGCTGTTGATGTTCAGGTCGTCGAACAGGGCGCGGACCACTTCGGGTATCCGGTCCCGGTTGGAGTAGATCTCGTCGTCCAGGCCGTAGAACTGCGCATCGCCGGGATTTGAAATGAGACCGTGGGCCGTCAGTTTCCCGAGGTATTTGTTTATCTGACGAAGCATGTTCCCAGACCTTTCCTGCGTTCGTCGGACAGGGTGCCGTCCGGGTTGCATCCGCGGACCCGGTAATACCGGTCGAGGGCCTCTTCATACTCCCCCCTGTCGATGGGCGGGATGTCGATCCCCGGGACCGAGGAACCGGGCTCTTTGTAGAAGCGCTCCGGCAGCATGTCGTTTTTCCGGGTGAACCCCCTTTGGGAGTTGATGTGGCGCTCCATGGCGTAGATGTCGTCGCCGATGCGCATGAGATCCTGGGTACCGTAGGGCAGGCCTGTTACCGCGGATAAGCCCCTGGCATATTCTTCCAGCGAGGCGGCTAGGAAGGCGAATTTGCAGGCGCCGATGGAGTCGATGACCACACCCAGATCCTCGGCGATCTTTATGATGCGGGCCTTTCCTGCAAAGGAAAACCGGTCGGTAGCCACAGGTTTGCGAAGGATTTCGTGGGCGATGGGGTATGCCCTGAGATGACATCCTCCCCTGGTGGAGGTGCCGTAGGCGAGGGCCATGCCATAGGCGCCCCGGGGGTCGTAGGCGGGCAGCTCCAGACCCTTGACGCTCATGGCCTTCTCCGGTTCTCCCAGTTCCCGTGCCATCCGTGCCGAACCCATTCTGAGCAGCTCGGCCTCACGGTGGTCCCCCAGGATCGAGCGGACCCTGTCCACCAGAGACTGACCCGTGTAGCGCTCCTGACGTATTTCGGCCAGACAGGCGATGGTTGAAGCCGCACTGATGGTGTCAATGCCTGCTTCGTTGCAGAGCCGGTTGGACTCGATGATGGCGGCGAGGTCGTCATTCTCGTTGAGGGCCCCGAAGTGGGAGAGGGTCTCGTATTCGGGGATCTCAATGCCGGACTTCTGCTTGCAGGCGATGGGACAGCCGGGGCAGGCCGAAGGCCGGGGGCGGTACTGTTCCCTGATAACGGGGCCCGAAAAGGCCCGGTATCCTTCGAAAAACGTCCTGCGGAAATTGGCGGTGGGCATCATGCGGTACGATGCCATGAGGTCCACCAGCGCGCTCGTCCCATAAGCGCTGATGCCTGAGCGGCCCATGATGAACGGTGATGCATCGAAAAGTCGGATGATGTCTCTGCGGGCAGTTTCCTCGGCCTCTCTGTCCAATGCCTGCCGGCGGGAGCTGCCGCTCCCCCTGACCGCAAGGGCCTTGAGATTCTTGGATGCCATGACAAGGCCCAGACCGCCCCTGCCTGAAGCAAAGGAGGAGTCCACCAGGATGGATGCATACCGACATCCCTTGAAGGCCGCGCTCCCGACGGCAGCGGCCGAGGCGCCCAGGGGCTTGAGCCTCTCGAAAAATGCGGACAAGGGGAGGTCTTCCTCGGGGGGGGCATCCTCAAAGGTTACTTCGCCGTCACGTATCATGATCATGCACTGCCGGCAGGCCCTGCCCTTCACATGGATGATGTCTATGCCCGCTTTTTTCATTTGAAGGGCGAGCCCGCCTCCCACCGAACAGCTGCACACCGTATCCGTGAGGGGAGAAAAGGCCGAGATCTCCATGCGGCCCGATGAGGGGATCCGCGTACCGGTGAGCGGCCCAGTTGCAAAGACGAGGGGGCTTTCAGGGTCAAGGGCGTCAATCCTTGGAGACATGCCGAGAAAGTGCATGCCCATGCCCCTTCCCCCGAGACAGGCCAGAGAAATGTCCCTGCCGACCCGCTCCACGCGGGCTTTTTGGGAACCCAGATCGATGAAGACACCTGTGTGCGAGAACAACTCCGGCATAGGGAGGTAATGTACTGGAATCCCATGCCGAGCACAACCGGAATGAACCCGGTTCCAGCCCTGCAGTGGTTGCCTTGAGCATTCCGATGTGGTAAGGCTTTACCTTACCGACAAAAGGAGGACGTTAAAATGTTTGGCGGACTCGGCATGACAGAACTGATCGTCATTCTCGTGATAGTACTCGTAATATTTGGCGCAGGAAAGCTCCCCGAGGTGGGAAGCGCACTGGGCAAGGGGATCAAGAACTTCAAGGCTTCGGTGTCCGACACGGGCGACAAGGAAACCAAGGGCGACATCGAGGACAAGAACAAAGGAAACAAGGCCGGCTGATCCTGCACCCGACCCTCTGGCCGTCTTCCCGGGCGGCATGAAGATCCGGTCTTTAAGGAACCTGCACCAAGGATGGTGCTCTTTTTGCCCAGGTGTTTGTGTTAGAGAATCCCGCGTATACTTTCCATCGTTTTCAGAAGAGGATGGATGAGTGCGTTCCTGGCCTGCCCGATCCATGCATCTCGCGGATGTCTTCATCTTCAATCGGCCGGGATGCAGGAGCTAAACTATGGCACGAAACGTACGGTCATGATAAAAGAAAGGATGTGTATGTGAGAACTGGCCTGGTCAAGGAGGAAGGCGATCTCTGTCCTTTGGGTCATTGATCAGGGGAAATGAACAAACCTCCAGAGAAGGAATGGAAAATGCCCATAACGGAAATTCTTGAACGCAACGCCGCCCTCTATGGTGAAGAGGTCAGCCTGGTTGAAATCAATCCTGAGATCAAAGAAGTCAAGGCGAGCTGGAAGGATTACGAGCTTGTCGAACCCAATCCGGAGAAGAAGTACCGGCGGGAGATGACATGGCGTGAGTTCGATGACAAGGCCAACCGGTTTGCCAACTTTCTACTGGGAAGAGGTTTGCAGAAAGGTCAGAAGGTTGCGATATTGCTTATGAATTGCCTTGAATGGCTGCCGATCTATTTCGGTGTCCTCAAAACCGGTGCCTTGGCGGTGCCGCTGAACTATCGTTACACGGATGATGAGATCAAATACTGCCTCGATCTGGCTGAATGTGATGTCCTGATCTTCGGGCCTGAATTTACGGACAGGATCGATGTGATCCAGGGTCAGATCCCGAACGTTAAGATGCGGCTGTTTCTGGGGCAGGACTGCCCCGCGTTTGCAGAGAGTTACTATGCGCTCACCGCGTGCTGTTCATCAGTCGCTCCGGAAATCGCCTTAACCGATGATGACGACGCTGCCATCTATTTCTCATCCGGCACCACCGGTTTCCCCAAGGCGATTCTCCACGGGCACCTCAGCCTGATGGTGTCCTGCGAGGTGGAGATGGACCATCACAAGCAGACGCGCGAGGACAATTTCCTCTGCATTCCGCCGCTTTACCACACCGGTGCGAAGATGCACTGGTTCGGCAGCTTCCTGTCCGGCAGCAAGGCCGTTCTGCTGCGCGGCGTCAAACCTGAATGGGTAATCAAAACGGTGTCCGAGGAGCAGATAACGATCGTCTGGCTGCTGGTGCCATGGGCCCAGGACATTCTGGACGCAATTGAGCGTGGAGATATCAAACTGGAGGATTACAAGCTCGATCAGTGGAGGCTCATGCACATTGGCGCGCAGCCCGTACCACCCAGCCTGATTAAACGCTGGAGAAAATATTTCCCGAACCAGGATTACGATACCAATTATGGTCTGTCGGAATCCATCGGCCCCGGCTGTGTCCACCTCGGCATTGAAAACATCCATAAAGTCGGCGCGATCGGAATAGCCGGGTACAAGTGGGAACTTCAGATCGTGGACGAAAACGGCCATGCCGTGAAACAGGGCGAGGTGGGCGAGCTTTGCGTAAAAGGCCCTGGCGTGATGAAATGCTATTTCAACAATCCGGAAGCCACCGCCGAGATACTCAAAGACGGTTGGCTGTACACGGGCGATATGGCACGAATGGATGAAGACGGCTTTATCTATCTGGTCGACCGTAAAAAAGACGTGATCATAAGCGGGGGAGAGAATCTCTATCCGGTGCAGATCGAGGATTTCCTGCGCACGCACGAGGCGATCAAGGACGTGGCGGTGATAGGCCTCCCCGATCAGCGGCTGGGTGAAATCGTTGCGGCAATAGTCGAGTTAAAACCGGAAAGTTCCTGTTCTGAAGCCGAAATAGCACAGTTCTGCACAGCGCTGCCGCGCTACAAACGTCCGCGCAGAATTATACTTGAGAAGGTGCCACGCAATCCCACCGGGAAGATCGAAAAGCCCCGTCTCCGTGAAAAGTATTGCGGCGGAAGCCTTGTCGAGGCGCAGACGGAGAGTCAGTAAACAAATGGTGAAGGTTTCTCTCCAGCCTTCACCTTCCAAGAACAGGGGCATCCTTGGATCAGACGGACGATTCCTGAGAATAATAGACCGCCCGCATTGGTGCACCTTTCCTCTTTTCCCGGGAGGTCGATCTGATCCGTTTTCCCGAGTCGCCCCCCCCTGGGGGAATTACTGTGCAGGAGGCGCTGGCGCTACGGGAGCCGCAGGAACGGAAGGCGTCGCGGTGGCCGGGGATGCAGCCTGCCCGGTCGGTGCTGCCGGGGCCGCCTGGGTCGCGGCGGGCGTGGAGGACATGATGCTCTTGTTGGGCCTGTCGAAGGAGAAGTAACCCAGGGTGAGCGATGTGAGCATAAAAACGACGACCATGTAGATCGTTGCCTTATTGATGAAATCCCTCGGACCCGCACTCCCGAACAGGGCCTGACTGCCAGCCCCGCCGAAGACAGCACCGATGTCGGCTCCCTTGCCTGCCTGGAGGAGAACGGCGATGATGAGGCCTATGCATACAAAGATGTGAACTACCAAGATCAAGGTATAGAACATATTCTTATCCTCTGTATCGAATTATTCTCTCGAACGATGCCGCTTCCAGGCTTGCTCCTCCCACGAGGGCGCCGTCGATATCCGCCTGTGCCATGAGGTCGTCCACATTGTCCGGCTTTACACTGCCGCCGTACAGGATGCGGATGGCCTCTGCCGATGCTTGCCCGGAAATTTCTGTCAGCACACTCCTGATGAACGCATGGACCTCCTGAGCGATCTGGGGGGTGGCTGTTCTGCCGGTTCCAATGGCCCAGACCGGCTCATATGCGATCACCAGGCGAGCGGCATCCTGTGCCGCGACACCCTTCAACCCCCCCCTGAGCTGGGCACCTATTACATCCAGGGTTCTGCCCGACTCACGCTCCTGAAGGGATTCCCCTACGCACACGATGGGGGTCAGCGATGCCTTGAGACATGCCATAAGCCGCTTGTTCACGGTGGTATCGGTCTCGGCGAAATACTGCCTGCGCTCGGAATGGCCGATGATGACGAAACGGGCCCCGATGCTCCTGATCATGGGTGCGCTCACCTCACCGGTGAAGGCACCCTGATCTTCCCAGAATACATTCTGCGCCCCCACCAGGACATTCGATCCCACCAGGGTATGGACGAGGGGATGAATATAGACGAAGGGAGGGCATATGAGGATCTCGCGATCTTCCACATCAGCGACCCGGCGAGCGAGATCCTCGGCGAGGAGGACCGCTTCCTCCTCGGTCTTGAACATCTTCCAGTTGCCTGCGATGAGGGCCTTTCTCATGGTTCTCCCTACTTCTCCAGCACCGCCACACCGGGGAGCACCCTGCCGCCGAGCATCTCAAGGAAGGCGCCTCCCGCCGTGGATACGAAGCTCACGTTGTCCGTGAGTCCGCTGGCGTGAAGTGCAGCATCTGTATCACCGCCGCCCACTATGGTCAAGCCCGTCGATGAAGCCATCACCTTGGCCACCGTCATGGTCCCCGCAGAGAAGTCCTTTTTTTCGAAGACGCCCATGGGGCCGTTCCAGACGATGGTCCCGCAGTCGCTCAGCGCCACGGAGAAGAGCTGCGCGCTGGCCGGGCCGATGTCGAGGCCCATGAGGTCCGCCGGGATCTCCTGGATGGTCTTGACGACAACCTGCTGGCCTTCCTTGGGTTCGGCTGCACACACGCAGTCCACGGGGAGGTACAGCTTCACCCCCTTGGCCTTGGCCTTCTCCATGATGGTCCGGGCCGTATCGAGGAGGTCTTCCTCCACCAGAGACTTGCCGATCCCCTGACCCAGCGCTTTCACGAAGGTGAAGGCCATGCCTCCACCGATAATGATCTTGTCAGCCTTGTCCAGGAGGTTTTCCACCAGCTCCAGTTTGTCCGATACCTTGGCCCCACCCAGTACTGCGGCAAAGGGCCTTGCAGGATTCACCAGCGCCTTGTTGATGTATTCCACCTCTTTCATGAGGAGGAAGCCTGCCGCAGACTCCTTGATGTATGCGCACAGACCTGCAGTGGATGCATGGGCCCGGTGGGACGTGGCAAAGGCGTCGTCCACATAGACGTCGCCGAGCGAGGCCAGTTCCCTTGCGAAATCGGGGTTGTTCTTCTCCTCTTCAGGGTGGAAACGGAGGTTTTCGAGCAGGAGGACGTCGCCGGGCTTCAGCGCATCCACCATGGCCTTCACCTTGTCGCCGATGCAGTCCGGCGCCATGTTCACGCTCGTGCCGAGCAGCTCGGAAAGCCGCCTGGCCACAGGGATGAGACTCAGTTTCTTGTCCATCTTCTTGGGCCTGCCGAGGTGCGACATGAGGATGACCTTCCCCCCCTGGCCTATGGCATGCTGGACGGTCGGCAGGGCTGCCTTGATGCGGGCATCGTCAGTGATGGAACCGTTCTCGTCGAGCGGCACGTTGAAATCGACCCTGATCAACACCCTCTTCTGGTTCAGGTCCAGGTCCTTGATGGACTTAATACCCATGAGTTATTCCTCCTTGTATGATATGTCGTGCATCGAGGTGATGCTTCATTGTCCTGAAGGAGAATGAACATTTATGGGAAAAATGCCAGTATGTCAAGAATGACCCCTTTACAAACCATAGAATATCCCGTTACATATCATAACAGGTTGATATTGTATATGACTTATACGGCCCCATTTTCAGCAGGTGACCAGAATGAATGAAAAAAACTCCGGCGATACCGACATCGTCGGGGCCATCAGCGAACGTTTTCGCACCCTCCTCAGGAATCTTCTCCAGGGTAACGTAAAACGGGCACGGTCCCTTTTCGAGCAGGTCAGAGCTGAGGCGCAGGCGACGGGAGAACAGATCGCTGTGCAGAATTTCATCGAGGCCATGGCCCAGGGACAGGCGCTCCGCAACGCCTTCATCAACCTGCCGTCGGCCGTACCCGGCATCGGCACCCTCATATCCTGGGTGCTCATCAGCGTGGAGGATTTCTTCACCCTGGACCAGAGTGTCACCTTGATCCTGGTCCTGAGCATGCTGCGCGGGCTCGATCCCCGGAACCGGGGCGAAATGGAAGAACTCGCCATCCTTTCTATCGGCGGGGCCTATGGACTCGGGCCGGACGAACCGGAGCGCGACTCGGGAAAGGTCGTCAAGGGAATCATGACGAGGCTTCTTCCACAGAGGTATGTGAACAAGGGGGTGAACAGGTGGGTCAAGGCCTTCATACGCCGTGTCCTGCCTTTCAGGAGGAAGTCACGCCTCCTCCCTGCGGGTTTCGGCATCGCCATGTCCGCCTGGGACGCCTATGATACCATTGTGAAGGTGGGCCGCATTGCCCTGAGAGAGCTATCCGCCAGACAGAGCCGAGACCCGGGGAGATGACAGGGGAACTATCCCGTGGCCATGGGTTGAAGCGTTCCTGACCTGCTCAAATCATTCATCTCGCGCATCTCCAGCGTCATAAGAACAACGCGCGTGATGAATGATTTGAGTAGGTAGATCTTTCGCCCATACACGGGGATTTCAAAGACATGCATGGATCAATAAGATAAGAAAGGACAGGTACTTCAATCCCTTCTACAGCCGGTACAGGTCCTTGTCCCAGAGCTTGACCCAGTTCCGTTTGAGCACGTCGGTGGCAACCTTGATGTTGTCGACGTCCATGATGATGATGGGGTTGTTGGCCCTGCCGATGTATGGGTACATGGTAATGACGTTGAGCTTCGCATCGCGTAATGGCTTGAGCACCGCGTTCATACCGCCGGGATGATCGGGCATCTCCACTGCCAGCACGTCGGCCTCCTGGTACTCGACATTCTCTGCGGCAAAGGCGTTCTTTGCCTTCTTCGGGTCGTCCACCACAACACAGATGGAGGACACATCCTGGGATTCAAGGCCCACCGAGATAGCCCGGATATTCACGCCGTGCTTTGCCAGGACGTCGGAGAGGTACGAGAGCTTTCCGGATACGTTCGCGGACTGGAGCCGAAACTGTTTGACAGGCATGGCCTATTTCTCCTTCAGAAAATATTCATACCCGATCTGGAGGGCCTCGATGTTCTTGCCCTTGAACTTGGCCTTCCCCTTGCCCAGGATGATGTCCATGTGGTCCACCATGGAGGAGAACTTCACCTGGTGGGTCCTGTTCACGAAGGCCCCGAGCATGATCATGTTGGCGTACTGCTCGCCCACGGTCGCCCGTGCGAGTTCGGTCACCGGGATCTCCACGAGCTCGATGTCACCCCGGCCTGGCCGGTCGGTGACGATGCTGGTGTTGATGAAGATCTCCCCGCCGGAGGCGCCCAGATTCTGGAGGCGCAGGAGCGACTCGTTGTCCATGATCACCAGGTAATCGGGAGACGATGCCACCGGGGATGCGATCTCTTCGTCCGAGATGGCGATGGTGCATGAGGTGACACCCCCCCTCATCTCCGCGCCGTAGGACGGGAGATAGGTCACCTCGTGGCCCTCGAGCATGGCCGTCCATGCGAGGCACAGGCCGGAGAACAGGATGCCCTGTCCGCCTATGCCGCTCATGATGGTCTTCTGAAGCATATCTGTGTTCCTCAGTCCTTCGTTGTATCCTTGAAAATACCCAGGGGGTATTCTTTCTCCATGCGCTCTTCCAGATATTTGAAGGCCTCCACCGGGGTCACCTTCCAGTTGGTGGGGCAGGGAGACAGGACCTCCACCAGGGTGTACCCGAGGCCCTGAAGCTGAATCTCGAAGGCCTTCTTCAGGGCCTTCTTGGTGGCCATGACCTTGGCCGGCGTAGCCAGGGACGTACGCACCACATAGGCCGCACCGTCGAGCTGGGCGATGAGGTCAGTGATCCTCAAGGGATATCCTTCCACCTGGGATCTCCTCCCGTAAGGGGAGGTGGTGGTCTTCTGCCCGAGCATGGTGGTGGGGGCCATCTGGCCGCCGGTCATGCCGTAGACCGCGTTGTTCACGAAGATGGAGGTGATGATCTCCCCCCGGTTAGCCGCATGGATGGTCTCTGCCGTGCCGATGGCGGCCATGTCGCCGTCGCCCTGGTAGGTGAAGACGAAGCGGTCGGGCAGAGCCCGCTTGAATCCGGTGGCAATGGCGCAGCCCCTGCCGTGGGCCGACTCGCACACGTCGATATCGAAGTAATTGTATGCCAGCACCGCACAGCCGGCCGGCGGTATGCAGATGGCCTTGCCGCGCAGCCCCATCTCGTCTATGAGCTCGGCCACCAGCCGGTGGATGATGGAGTGTCCGCAGCCGGGGCAGTAGTGGAACGGTGCCCGCTTCAGGCTTTCAGGGCGGGTGAACACCTTTTTCATGAGAGCTCCTTCTGCAGCCAGTGCCGTTCGATGATCCTGGCGATCTCCTGGGGGGCCGCGACCACACCGCCCGGTCTGCCGTAGAATTCGCAATCCACCTTGCCCTGAGTGGCGAGGCGCACATCGTCTATCATCTGGCCGGTGCTCATCTCGAACACCAAGATGACCTTTGCCTTCTTGGTGATGCTCACCATGGCAGCGTCCGGGAACGGCCAGAGGGTGATGGGACGGATGAGACCGACCTTCAGCCCGTTGCTCCTGACACGTTTCACCGCACCCTTGGCGATCCTGGCGGCCGTCCCGTAAGCCACCACGACCATCTTCGCGTCGTCGGTCAAGAATTCCTCGTGCATGGGGAGCTCGTTCCTCATGAGGTCGTATTTCCTCTTGAGCTTCCAGTTGTGCTCCTCCATGAGTCTTACATCGAGGATCAGGGATTTCACGATGCGCGAAGGCCTCCCTTCGGCTCCGTCAAGGATATAGTCCTTGGGGGGGAGCTCGATGTTGTCTTTTTCGTGCATGACAACGGGTTCCACGATCTGCCCCATCATGCCGTCGCCCAGGATCATGACCGGCGTGCGGTACATGTCCGCGATGTCGAAGGACTTCATGGTGATGTCGTAGAGCTCCTGGACCGTTGCAGGGGCATAGACCGGCATCCGGTAGTCGCCATGCCCGCCGCCCCGGGTGGCCTGGTAGTAGTCGCCCTGGCTGGGTGCTATGTTGCCGAGACCGGGACCGCCGCGGTTGATGTTCACGATGACTGCGGGGAGTTCCAGGGAGGCGAGGAAGGAGAGCCCTTCCTGTTTGAGGCTGATACCCGGTGAAGACGAGCTTGTCATAGCACGTACGCCTGCCGCCGCAGCCCCCAGGACCATGTTGATGGAAGCGATCTCGCTCTCACCCTGGAGAAAGACGCCGCCCACCTCGTCCATGCGCTTGGACATGTATTCAGGGATCTCGTTCTGCGGGGTGATGGGGTAGCCGAAGTAGCACCTGCACCCTGCCTGGATGGCCGCCTCGCCGATTGCCTCGGTGCCCTTCATCATGGTTCTTTCGAGCTTATCCACGCTCCACCTCGATGGCGACCTCGGGACACATCATGGCGCACAGCGCACACCCCCTGCAGGTCTCGGGCACGAATTCCGCAGGGTGGTACCCGCGGTGGTTGAAGGTTTCTGCTATGCGGATCGCCTTTTCAGGACAAACGGTAATGCACAGCTCGCAACTCTTGCACAAACCCTGATCGATGGTTATCTTTCCCTTTGCTGCCATAGCCTTTTTGGTACTCTTCTTTCGGGATTCGTGGATATGTAACATCAAAACGAATCGCTGTACAGGGTGTTTTTCAAAAACTCGGGAATCATCACGCAGCACTAAATGCAGGGGCATGCCTTTTCCCGAGCCTGATCGAACCCGTCAGGCCGGAACACATATGGCCATACACACCATCCTACAATGTAACATTTTGACATTACTGATAAAAGTGTAAGTCATTGTTATCATTCACCCCTGTTCCCCCCCCTTGAAATCTTAAAAACTGTCCCTAATAAACATTCGGAAAAGAAATCCAACTGATTTCAGGAGGGAAATAGATATGATTACCATAGAAAGACCGAGTTGGAGATGGGATCCATGGAAGGAGATGGATCGTATGCAGCGTGAGGTCAGCAGTATCTTCACCCTGCCGAGACCCCGCCGCGTGGCGAGCTTCCCCCCGTTGAACATCCATTCCGGCGATGAAGACGTCATCATCACGTCCGAGATCCCGGGTATCGATCCGGCGGACGTCGATCTCACGGTGACCGGCGATACGCTGACCATCAAGGGCACGAGAAAGCCCCATGAGGTCAAGGAAGGCTTGACCTGGCACCGCAGGGAACGCGGATCCGGGGACTTCTTCCGGACCGTGCAGCTTCCCTATGCCGTCGATGCCGGCAAGGTCCAGGCGGACTATGTGAATGGCGTGCTCAAGATCGTGCTCCCCCGGGCGGAGGCTGACAAGCCCAGGAAGATCACTGTAAAGCCGGCCAGTTGAACAAGGAGGGAACGATCATGGAAGACACGAAGAAGAACCTGAACGTGGAGAAGGCCCAGGTCCCTGAGACCGCAGGGGCCGAGAGGACCAAGGACCGCACGGTGTTCATACCAGCGGTGGATATCCTAGAGGACGCCAACAACCTCTACCTCTATGCGGACATGCCCGGCGCCAACGACAAGGGCGTGAACATCACCCTGGAGAACGACGTGCTCACCATCGAGGCACAGGTGGACGGGGTGAGTTTCGAGAAACACAACACGACCTATACGGAGTACGGCATCGGCGACTATCATCGGGCCTTCACCCTGAACGAGGCGTTCGAGCGGGACAAGATCGAGGCCAAGATGAAGAACGGCGTGCTCAGCATCGTGCTGCCCAAGGCGGAAGCGGTCAAGACCAGGAGCATACCGATCAAGGCAGGATAAGGAATTACAAAGGAGGGAAAGACCATGAAGTACCTGACACCGTTCCGTTGGACGCGCAGGGAACTCCCTGCCGCACGTGATTATGAGGCGCATCCCCTGGATGTGTTCCAGCGGGAGATGAACAGGCTGTTCGACGACTTTTTCAAGGGGACGGGACTGAGACCCTGGGCCGAGGAGATGGAGGCTCTGGGCGCTTTCAGCCCGCAGGTGAACATGACCGAGGATGAGAAGTCCATCACCGTGAGCGCCGAGCTGCCCGGCATGGACGAGAAGGACATCGATATCAGCCTGAGCAAGGACTCCCTGACCATCAAGGGGGAAAAGAAGGAGGAGTCCGAGCAGAAGGGTAAAGAGTCCTACTGCATGGAGCGTTCCTACGGTACCTTCACCAGGGTGCTGCCGATCCCCAAGGACGTGAATACCGAAAAGGCCGAGGCATCCTTCAAGAAGGGCGTCCTCACCATCACCCTGCCCAAGCTCGAGAAGGAGAAGCAGTCGCAGAAAAGAATCAAGATAAAGGCCGACTGACGCCGAAACCTCTTGAACATCTAGTGATCAGGGGAGGCTGTTTGGGGCCTTCCCTTTTCATTTATTGTGGTCGTTGTATACCTTCCTTCCTCTCGGGAGGAGTCAGAATGATCTTGATTGATGTGACATCGTGTTCTATATTATGACATGAAGTTCATTTTAAAGAAGGATGCGTCATGGTCAGAACTCAGGTAGTGGAAAAGATGAAGCATCCACGACGGGAGCGGGAGAAGGAAAGGCAGCGGCAGGAGATGCTGGATGCTGCCCTGAGCCTGTTCACCGACAAGGGGTATCACAACGTCACCATGCACGAGATCGCCGAAAAGGCGGAGTTCGCCATCGGCACGCTCTACAAGTTCTTCAGGAACAAGGAGGACCTCTACAAGGCCCTCATGCTGCAGAGGTCCGAAGAATTCAACGAGACGCTCCTCGATGCCATCGAGGGACCTGAAGATGAGATGGAAAAGCTCAGGAGCTTCATAAAAACCAAGAATGAGCTCTTCCTGGCCCACCTCCCCGTGATCCGGCTCTACTTCTCCGAGTCCCATGGAGAGAGCTTCAATCAGATGGCAGGTCTCGATTCCGAGCTCCACAAACGGCGGAACATAGTCCTCAAGGTCATCGAGGGAGTCTTTGAGAAGGGGATCAGGAGAAAACGGTTCAGGAAGATCGCCGATCCGAGATCCCTGGCACTTGCCCTGGAAGGAATCTCCACGGCATTTTTCTTCCAGTGGCTTGAAGACCCGGAACGGTACCCGAATCCGGCAGACCCCGACGTCATCCTGAATATACTGTTCAAGGGCTTGCTGGAGGAGTGATTCCGGGATTCTTCTTGGCCCATACCCGTTGGAGTAATTGAAATCATGGGAGGAATGGTGATGCAGTCCCGTATGAAACCTGATCGAACAATGACATTTTTTTTCCTGTTCATTTTTATGAGCGCACTCCTTTTCGATGCATGCAGCGGGCAGAAGCCCCAGCAGGCGCCTCCTCCCCCGGAAGTCGGAACGATCACGGTAAGGGAACAGGAGGCCGTGTTGACCACCGAGCTGCCGGGGCGGACGTCTGCTTACCGGGTTGCGGAGGTCAGGCCGCAAGTCAGCGGCATCGTTCAGAAACGCCTGTTTGAAGAGGGCTCCGATGTCAGGGCCGGTGCTGTCCTGTACCAGATCGACCCTGCGCCGTTCCAGGCTGCATTCGAAAGCGCAGGCGCTTCCCTGACAAGGGCAGAAGCAAACATCCCCGCCATCCGGTCCCGGGCTGAACGGTATCGGGCACTGCTTGCCGAGCGGGCCGTGAGCCAGCAGGACTTCGACGATGTGGATTCGGCCTTCAGACAGGCCGAGGCTGAGGTGCGGTATTGGAAGGCCGCTGTGGAGTCCGCCCGCATCAACCTCGAGTATACCCGTGTAACCGCACCTATTTCCGGACGCACCGGCAGGTCCAACGTGACAGAGGGTGCCCTGGTTACGGCCAGTCAACCGACACCCCTGGTCACCATCCAGCAGCTCGATCCCATCTATGTGGATGCCCCCCAGTCCACGGCCGAGCTTCTGCGACTGAAGAAGCGCATCGAGAGCGGCAGCTTGGAGCAGAACGGAACAGGCCAGAAAAAGGTCAGGCTCATCCTGGAAGACGGCTCTGAATACCCCCTGGAAGGGACGTTTCAGTTCCAGGATGTGACGGTGGAACGGACCACCGGGAGCGTCACCCTGCGAGCCGTCTTCCCCAACCCCGACGGCATCCTTCTGCCCGGCATGTTCGTTAGAGGGGTGGTCCAGGAAGGGGTCAACAAACAGGCCATTCTCATACCCCAGCATGCCGTGTCGCGCGACCCCAAGGGCAACCCGCTTGCGCTCCTCGTGGACCCTGACGGCAAGGTCCAGGAAAGGCAGATATCCATCGACCGGGCCGTGGGCAACCAGTGGCTGGTGACCTCGGGCCTTGCTCCGGGCGAGAAGGTCATTGTCGAGGGCATGCAGAAGGTGCGGTCAGGGTCGCCGGCAAAGGCGGTCCCGGCTGAGGAGATCGCCTCATCTGGCACTGCGGCAGTTTATACAGACAAACCGGCCGCGACGACAAAGTGACGGAGGCCCTCCATGCTGTCGAAATTCTTCCTGGAACGACCGGTCTTCGCATGGGTCATCGCCATCATCATCATGGCCGCCGGTCTGCTGGCCATCTACAATCTTCCCATATCCCAGTATCCACCCATTGCCCCGCCGTCCATCGCCATTGACGCCTTCTATCCTGGCGCATCGGCTGAGACCGTGGAGAACAGTGTGACCCAGATCATCGAGTCGAAGATGACCGGCTTCGACAATCTGCTGTACATGTCAGCCACCAGCGATTCGGCTGGGGCTTCCCGCCTCGAACTCACCTTTGAGGCCGGGACCGATCCGGACATGGCGTGGTCGCAGGTGCAGAATAAGCTCCAGCTCGCCATGTCGAGCCTGCCCGAGGTGGTCAGGACCCGCGGGATCCAGGTGAGCAAGTCCACCCGGAACTACCTGATGCTCGTGGGCTTTGTCTCGGAAGACGGCAGCATGGACAGGAACGACCTGCAGGACTATGCAAAGGCCAACATAGAGAAAATCCTGGCGCGGGTGCCTGGTGTGGGCGAGGTGGCGGTCTTCGGCAGCGGGTATGCCATGCGCATATGGGTCAACCCGGACAGGCTCACCGATTTCGGGCTGACCATGGAAGACGTGATCATGGCGCTCAAGGCATACAATGTCGAGGTCTCGGCCGGCCAGCTCGGCGGCGCACCTGCGGTTGAGGGCCAGCGCCTGAACGCGTCCATCGTAGTCCAGAACATGCTCAAGACACCCGACGAGTTCGCCGCAGTCCCCATCCGCACCAATCCGGACGGATCGGTGGTGCGAGTGCGGGATATCGGCAGGACCGAGCTGGGGACCGAGGCCTACGACATCGAGGCCGACTACAACGGCATGGCTGCATCTGCCCTGGCCATCCGCCAGGCCGCCGGGGCCAATGCCCTGGACACGGCCGATGCGGTCAAGGCCAAGATGGAGGAGCTGAGCAGGTTCTTCCCGAAAGGACTCAAGGTGGTCTATCCCTATGATACCACGCCCTTCATCAGGGTTGCCATCGAGGAAGTGGTGAAGACCCTCTTCGAGGCCATCGCGTTGGTATTCCTGGTCATGCTGCTCTTCCTGGGAAACATGCGGGCCACCCTGATCCCCACCATCGCGGTGCCCGTAGTCCTGCTGGGAACCTTTGCCTTGCTGGGATTCTTCGGTTTTTCCATCAACATGCTCACCATGTTCGCCATGGTCCTGGCCATAGGTCTCCTGGTGGACGATGCCATCGTGGTGGTGGAGAACGTGGAGCGGATCATGAGCGAGGAGGGCCTCCCACCCAAGGAGGCCACGGCAAAGTCCATGGAGCAGATCACGAGCGCGCTCATCGGCATCGGGCTCGTGCTCTCGGCCGTATTCGGTCCCATGGCGTTCTTCCCGGGATCCACAGGGGTCATCTACCGCCAGTTCTCCGTGACCATCATCGCATCCATGCTTCTTTCTGTGGTTGTGGCTTTGATACTGACGCCCGTGCTCTGCGCATCGCTCCTGAAGCCGGTCAAGGCAGGTCACGAGCCGGCCGAGAATGCGGCCCCATTCGCGCGGCCGCTTCTTCTCTGGTTCGACCGCAGGTTCTTTAGTCTCAGGGACAGGTACATGAAGCTGGTGGGCCATTCCCTCTCCCGGAAGTGGCGTTACCTGCTTGTTTTCGTGGTGCTCGTGGTGATGATGGGTTTTCTGTATCTCCGCATGCCCACAGCCTACCTCCCGGATGAGGATCAGGGCATCCTGCTCTCCCAGGTAATCATGCCCAAGGGAGCCACCATGGAGCAGACCCTGGGGGTCACAAAGAAGATCGAGCGCTATTTCCAGGAGAATGAGAAGGACGCGGTGGAATCCTGCACGATCGTCTCCGGCATGGGCTTCTCCGGCAGGGCACAGAACAACGGCATGGTCTTCATCAAGCTCAAGGACTGGAAGCTCCGCGACCGGCCCGAGCTCAAGGCCAAGTCCATCGCGGAGCGGGCCACGCGGGCCCTTTCGAGTATCAGGAGCGCCATGGTGTTCGTGTTCCCGCCCCCGGCCGTGGTTGAGCTCGGCGTTGCCAAGGGGTTCGACTTTCAGCTCCTGGATCGGGGCGGCATCGGGCATGCTGCCCTCATGAATGCCCGCAACCAGCTCCTGGGGATGATGGCACAGGACTCGAGGGTGGCCTCTCTGCGGCCAAACGGGATGGAAGACGTACCGGAGTACCGGGTCGACGTGGACTGGGACAAGGCGGGCGTCCTGGGGCTTCCCATCTCATCCATCCACACGACTTTATCTGCCGCCTTCGGCAGCGCCTATGTCAACGATTTCGTCAAGGGCGGCGACGTAAAGAGGGTATACGTACAGGCGGACGCCCCGTACCGCATGCTGCCGAAAGACCTGGAGAAGCTCTATGTCCGGAATGCACTGGGCACCATGGTCCCCTTCTCGTCCTTTGCCACGGGCCGCTGGACCTACGGGTCGCCCCGTCTCGAGCGCTTCAACGGGTTCCCGTCCATGAATCTCTGGGGCGAGCCGGCGCCGGGGAGAAGCTCGGGCGAGGCCATGCAGGCCATGGAGGAGGCAGTGGAAAAGCTGCCCAAGGGCCTCGGCTACGACTGGACCGGCCTTTCCTACCAGGAGCGGATGGCGAGCTCCCAGGCCCCTCTCCTCTATGCCTTCTCTGTCTTCGTCATATTCCTGTGCCTGGCCGCTCTCTACGAGAGCTGGACCATCCCCATATCGATCCTGCTGGTCCTGCCGCTCGGTGTTATCGGCGGTATCATCGCAACACACGTGCGCGGCCTGGCCAATGACGTGTACTTCCAGATCGGCCTGCTCACCACGCTGGGCCTGGCAACCAAGAACGCCATCCTCATCGTCCAGTTCGCCAAGCGTGGCATGGAAAAGGGCATGGGCCTTATCGACGCCACCATCGAGGGATCGAAGCTCAGATTCCGGCCGATCCTCATGACCTCGCTGGCGTTCGGCTTCGGGGTCCTCCCCCTTGCCCTGACCACAGGGGCGGGCGCAGGAGCCCAGAACGCCATCGGTACGGGCGTGCTGGGGGGAATGGTAACCGCCACTGTTCTGGTGGTCATCTTCTCCCCTCTCTTCTTTGTCCTCATTGAAAGGCTCTTCGGCAGGAAGGGGAAGCATGTATCCGTAGTGACAAGCGCTGAAAATCCTTCAGAGGGTGCTTGAGGGAAAAGCGGCTTCCCCACGTGTATTCATGAGGGAATACGACAATGTTCATGACAGACGAACCAGTTGGTTGGGAGGGCTGATATGAAGGGAGGTCTGGAAAAGTACCAGCACTGGAACGATCACCTGAATGCTGCGGAGATCGACCTGAAGTCATCCCTGAGGATGGTGGATGCCATCCTGGATACCGTCCGTTCCCCTGGGAATGTACTCTCGAACCCGGAACTGTGCGCGGACATCCAGTATCTTGCAGACCGCCTCCGATTCTTCATCACCTCCCGGATGGTCGCTCTCAATGATCTTTTCGCTATCCTGGAGAAGCATGGGATACGTGGAGTTCTGCCAGAGGAATGAAGACGTGAAGGTCGGCCCTTGAGCATGATGGCTAACAATAAAGCAGGTATATTCTCAATGAACAGGGAAGACAAGAGAAGCAACATACTCAGAGCGGCTGCCGACGGCTTGAAGGAGACAGGCTTTCACGGGACCACCCTGGCAGATATCGCCAGACGAGCGGGAATGGCCGAGATGTCTCTGTACTACTACTTCAGGAACAAGGAGGAACTCGTCAAGGCTGTCATCCACGACGAGCAGGCTCGATTCCTGGATATGATCGAAGAGGCCGTTGATCGACAGAATGCTGTTGAAACGAAGATGGCCTCCCTGATGGAAGCATACTACCTTTTCATATCCCGGGGGACTCGGCTGATGTCCAGGGAACTCATGGCGGAGTACCGACCGCCGAGCACTATGATCCCTCTGGACCGGGATCACTTCCTCCACCCGCTCAAGGACATCATTGAACACGTCGTACGAGAGGGCGTCAGAAAAGGAGAGCTCAGGCCGATGGAAGACATCGATCTGCTGGCTTCGGTCATTCTCTCGTCCATGGTCGGCTTCGAATATCTCTTTATCTTCCACAAACGGCATGAAGAGGTGATGGGAGTGATACACCAGATGGTGAGGACGTTCTTCGCAGGAATGAAGACGGACCGGTGAGCAAAGAGAGTTACGAGTGCTGGGACAGGTGAAAGGGATCGCATCCTTTCAGGCAGGAACGGGAAGTATGTCCGGGCTTCATGGCTCCTCTACTTTCCTCAAGGCGCCCGTCACCACGGCGCCGGCAGCCAGGGCCGTCATCAGGCCTTGGCTGCCGTCTTCGGGATACAGGAAGGTCCTCCCCCGGAGTCAGCCTCGAAAATGTCAGCGAGGAGTGTAGTCATCATGAACAGGTACCTCAAGGGCATCTTGATCATCGGCGGTTCGGTCATCATCCTTATGCTCCTGTTCCCGCCCTTTCACGTGGTGTACCAGTCGGGCATCGAAATAGACAAGGGCTATGCGTTCATCCTGAACCCTCCGACATTCTGGGGCCGGATCGAGAGCACGGTGGATGTCGGGAGGCTCACGATGCAGGTGACGGGAGCCGCCCTGCTTTGTGCGGTTGTTTACCTCATGGCGCATGCATATAAGAAATGACAGGTAGTGCATAGTGGCCGGCCGGTCCAAGGCGACCTGCGCCTGTGTCTACAGGACCAAGGAGTGCACCACCCAGGAGGAGAGGCAGAAGTACGGGGCAGTCACCACCTCCTATACCGTCGATAACTGACTTGAAAATCCCGGCTTTCAGACCTACTTATGGTCTAGGTCGGGGTGAGTTATGCGAACCCCGACGATTCATGGAGGAACAAAGGAGCTGAAACAGATGGATGTGAACAGGTTCACGCAGAAGTCGCAGGAAGCCATCAGCAACGCCCAGAACACTGCGGTACGCTTCGGCCACCCGGAGATCGATGTGGAGCACCTGCTGCTGGCGCTCATCGAGGAGGCCGACGGCCTCGTACCCAGGCTGTTCGCGAAGATGGACGTGCCGCTGCCCAGTTTTGCCGCCGAAGTCGTCAAGGAGCTCGAGCGCAGACCCAGGGTGTCGGGGCCGGGGGCGGAGCCAGGTAAGGTCATGGTCACCCAGCGCCTCAGCAGGGTCCTGGTCACGGCCAAGGATGAGGCGGCCCGCCTCAAGGACGAGTACGTCTCGGTGGAGCACCTGCTTTTTGCCATGATCGACGAGGGCAAGTCCTCCCCTGCCGCAAGGATACTGAACCAGTTCAAGATCACCAAGGAGAGGCTCCTGCAGGCACTCACGGCCATCCGTGGCAACCAGCGTGTCACCAGCGACAATCCCGAGACCGCCTACGAGGCCCTGGAGAAGTATGGCATCGATCTCGTTGCCCAGGCACAGCTGGGCAAGCTCGACCCGGTCATCGGAAGAGACGACGAGATCCGGCGAGTGGTGCGCATCCTGTCCCGCAAGACCAAGAACAACCCGGTCCTCATCGGCGAGCCGGGCGTGGGAAAGACGGCCATCGTGGAGGGCCTGGCCCAGCGCATCGTACGCGGCGACGTGCCCGAGGGACTCAAGGACAAGACGGTCTTCGCCCTGGACATGGGGTCTCTCGTGGCCGGGGCCAAGTATCGGGGCGAATTCGAGGAGAGGCTGAAAGCGGTTCTGAACGAGGTCAAGGCCAGCGAGGGAAGGATCCTGCTCTTTATCGACGAGATGCACAACATCGTAGGGGCGGGAAGGGCCGAGGGATCCATGGACGCGGGCAACATGCTCAAGCCCATGCTGGCGCGCGGTGAGCTCCACTGCATCGGCGCCACCACGCTGGACGAGTACCGCAAGTACGTGGAGAAGGACAAGGCCCTCGAACGGCGCTTCCAGCCGGTCGTGGTGGACCCTCCCACGGTGGAGGACACCATCTCCATCCTGCGGGGACTCAAGGAGCGTTTCGAGGTGCACCACGGGGTGAAGATCCAGGACGGGGCCCTGGTGGCGGCTTCCATCCTGTCCAACCGCTACATCTCCGACCGTTTCCTGCCGGACAAGGCCATCGACCTGGTAGACGAGGCCTGCGCCATGATCCGCACCGAGATCGACTCCATGCCGAGTGAGCTCGACACCGTGACCCGCAAGATCATGCAGCTCCAGATCGAGGAGGCCGCGCTGAAGAAGGAGAAGGACAAGGCGAGCCATTCGCGGCTGGATGAACTCAGGGAGGAACTGGCAGACCTCAGGGAACAGTCCGACACCATGCGGGCCCAGTGGGAAAAGGAAAAGGATGCCATCAACCGGATCACCAGACTCAGGGAGGAGATCGAGGAGACCAAGAGGCTCATCGGGCTCGCGGAGCGTGACTATGACCTGAACCGGGCCGCAGAGCTCAGGCACGGGAAACTGCCGCAGCTGGAGCGGCAGCTTTCCGATGCGGAGAAGACGGAGGGGTCCTCGGATGCCAGGCTTCTCCGGGAGAGCGTCACCGAGGATGTCATCGCGGATATCGTGTCGCGCTGGACAGGGATCCCGGTGTCGCGACTGGTTGAGGGAGAGAAGGAGAAGCTCTTGAAGCTCGATGCCATCCTGCACAAAAGGATTATTGGCCAGGACGAGGCGGTGAGCTCGGTGGCGGACGCGGTCATCCGGGCGAGGGCCGGTATCAAGGACCCCAAGCGGCCCATCGGTTCGTTCATCTTCCTCGGCCCCACAGGGGTGGGAAAGACCGAGCTCGCCAAGGCTCTTGCCGAGGCGCTCTTCGACACGGAAGAGAACATGGTCCGCATCGACATGAGTGAGTACATGGAGAAGCACACGGTGAGCCGCCTCATCGGCTCCCCACCCGGCTACGTTGGGTACGAGGAGGGGGGTCAGCTCACCGAGGCGGTGCGCCGCAAGCCATACTCCGTAGTGCTCTTTGACGAGATCGAGAAGGCCCACCATGACGTGTTCAATGTGCTCCTCCAGATCCTGGACGACGGGAGGGCCACCGACTCCCACGGCAGGACCGTGAACTTCAAGAACACAGTCATCATCATGACCAGCAACATCGGCTCCGCCGACCTCATCGAAGGGGTCACGAAAGACGGGGAGATCACTGAGAAGGCGCGCAACGCCGTACTGGCCGAGATGCGCATGCACTTCAGGCCTGAGTTCCTCAACCGGGTGGATGACATCGTGCTCTTCAAGGCACTGACCCTGGAGGAGATCAAACGGATCGTGGTGCTGCTCGCTTCGGAGATCGAGAAGCGTCTCGCAGAGCGGCAGATCGGCTTTTCCCTGAGCGAGGCGGCCAAGGACTTCATCGCCCGGGAAGGTTTTGATCCGGTCTATGGGGCCAGGCCTCTGAAGAGGTTCATCCAGCGCGAACTCGAGACGAAGCTTGGCAGGTCCATCATCGCCGGAGAGATCGTGGACGGCACGCAGGTGCGGGTGGACGTGAAGAACGACGAACTCGTCTTCAGGACGGACAACTCCGGTCCGGAAAAGGTCAGAGCCCGGGCCGTGACCTGAGAGAAGGGATGAAACAAGGGGGGCATGGGGCCCCCCTGTAGGAAAAAACCTCCTCTTGCCCTCCACCCCCCTCTCGGGATGGCACTACCCTTTGAACCGCATATTTGCCAACACTCGCACCATGGATGCCACGGGCGGGATCTCAACCATACCGTGTGATGAATTCAAGGATCTTGTCCCTGTACTTTAGGGAATGCCGGGAGATGAAGGCTTCGATGTGTCCCACGCCGTCGAGGATCATGAGATCCTTGGGGCCGGCGGCCTTCTCGTGCATCTCCATGGAGTGCGAGAAGGGAACCACACCGTCGGCCGTGCCGTGGATGAAGAGCTTGGGCACGGTGCTCAACGGCAGCGTGTCCAGGGCCGAATACCCATCATCGGGGACGGTGCACTCGATGGCGGGGTATGCCTCGCAGAACAGGGCGTGGAATGAATGCAGGCCAGCCTCCATGATGGCACCCCTGAGCCATGGAAACTCCGGGAGCACCCTGGCCAGGGTATAGGCCCCCATGGACTGCCCGAAGCCGAACACGGAGCCCCCGAAGGTTTCCGCGTGTGCTGAGATGTGGTTGAAGACCAGCCGTGCATCTTCCTGGATCCCCTTCAGAGAGGGGGTCCCCTTCGACTGCCCATATCCGCCATAGTCAAAGGCCAGGATGGGGAAGCCCATGTCCAGCAGGAACAGGGCACCCGTGATGTGCGAGGTCATGTTCTCGGCATTGCCGTGGAGGTGCACGACGAGCTGGTTCCTGGCATTGACGGGGTTGGGGTGGATGTGCCAGCAGTGGATACGGCCTTCCAGCCAGATGTCCTCCCGGGAGAATCCGCGGGTGGCCGGGTCGAAGTACACATAGCCGTCGGGGTAGAAACACGACTCCTCGGTGATTTTCATTGCATTCTATATAAAACAAGTACGGTCTGTCTGCAATGTCGTATTGACTAGGCACGTTTTCGGTCTACAATGGCAGGGTATGACTCCCTGCGTGACCTTTCTCTCGGACTTCGGGCTGCGGGATGCCTACGTGGCACAGGTGAAGGCGGTCCTCCTGTCCCAGGTGCCGGAAGCGAGGATTGTGGACATTTCACATGAGATGGATCCTTTCAATATCATCTCTGCAGGCTGGCTCCTGGCCACAAGCTACCGGTACTTCCCCGCCGGGACCGTGCACCTGGCCGTGGTGGACCCAGGGGTGGGCACGGACCGGGCCGTGCTTGAGGTTAGAAAGGAGGGCCATGTATTTGTAGGTCCCGACAACGGGCTGTTCTCCTTTCTCTACCCGGCGGAAGAGGTGGTCGAGGTCACCTGGAGACCGGCCGGTTCGGTTTCGTCGACCTTCCATGGCAGGGACATCTTCGCCCCGCTCGCTGTAAAGCTCCTCACCGGACACGGTCTGGGTGTGGCGGGGAGGCCCAGGGCTGACCCGGTATGCCTCGATGTGCACGCTCCCATGGTGGTGCATATCGACGGCTTCGGGAACGTAATCACGAACATACCCTGCAGCAGGTTGGGCTCGGGCGCCGCCGTCGATGTGAACGGGACCACGGTCGATTCCGGATCCGGGACCTTTGCCGACATCCCCTTCGGGGGCCTGGGTCTCGTCTGTGGGAGTGCGGGAACCATCGAGATTGCTGCGAACCGGGCCCGTGCATCGGATATGGTCGGTGCATGCGTGGGGATGACGGTTTCCATCGTGCCGTGACCATGAGGTTAGAAGCCTTGACGCATCATGATGAAGACATTGTCCCGGGAAATGACAGGGATGGCCTCATCCGAGCGGACCTTTATCCCGCCTTTCCCTTGTAACGTGTCAAGGCATTCCTGATGAGCTTTGCAGTAAAAGGCTTTTCGATATATTCATCCACCCCGAGTGCCGCTGCGTCCTTAAAAAGTTTTCTGCTCCCATATGCAGTCATGAGGATCTTGAAGGAATCCGGGCAGAGGTCATGTACCTGCCTGAGGAACATCAGGCCGTCCATACCGGGCAGTCTGTAGTCGGTGATGATGATGTCATAGCGCTGTTTCTCAAGGGTCTGGATCCCTTCTTCCGCAGTCTCTTCGGTGTCGATGCGGATCCCTTCACCGATGAAGAACATCTTCATGGAATCCCTGACACTCTCATCATCTTCAATGAGGAGGATCTTCTTGCCCTTGATCGTTTTAAACAGGTCCATGAATGCACCACCCTTTGGAAGGGACAGACAGCACAGGTTATGCCAGATCATAATATCATGAAAAAGGTCATTTAATCAATCCGTTAGGGGGGGCTGTCAGGGGCGAGGGCCGTCTCCTGGCCCCCTGATATGTGCAAAATTGCCAAGCCTCCTCATAATTTTTCACAAGGCTCATGGGCGGTTTGTCACGGACTAAAGGATTTTTTTCTTTTGGTAGCGGAAGGTGTAATGGTTCATGTGAAGAAGCCTGGCCGCCTTGCTCTCGTTGCCTTCCGCATACTTGAGTGCGGCCCTGATGTACCGCCGTTCGTATTCGGTGATCGTCTCCATGAGATCGATGCCCTCGGGAGGGATGACCGGGTCTTCGTCCGGGAAGGAGCCTTTTCCTGCAGGAGCCTTTGCCTCCCGGCCTGGCATGGCCAGACCCATGTCCTCGGGTCTCAACACGGGACCTTTTCCGATGAGCACCCCGCGCTCGATGAGATTCTTCAGCTCACGCACGTTTCCCACCCAATGATGCCCCTGAAGGGCCTCTTGTGCCTCAGGGGATATTTTTGTGATCTTTTTCTTGAACTTGGTGCTGAACTGTACAAGAAAATGCTGGGCCAGGGGAAGGATGTCTTCCGGGCGTTCGTTCAGGGAGGGGACGTGGACGGTCACCACACCGAGTCTGAAATAGAGATCATTCCTGAACAAGCCCCGCTCAGTCAGGTCCTGGAGGTCCTTGTTCGTGGCGGACACGATCCGGGTCTGGATATGGCGCTTCTGGGTGGAGCCGATCCGGTAGAACTCCCCGTCTTCCAGGAAACGCAGGAGCTTGGCCTGAGCCTCCAGACCCATGTCACCCACCTCGTCGAGGAACAGGGTCCCGTCCGCAGCCTCCTCGATGAGCCCCTTCTTCCCCGAGGGACCTGCGCCGCTGAAGGCGCCTTTTTCGTATCCGAAGAGCTCGCTTTCGATGAGATCCCTGGGGATGGCCGCACAGTTGAGCGTTAGGAACGGCCCCTGGAAGTTCGGGCTCCGGTAATGGATGGCCCGTGCAATGAGTTCCTTGCCCGTTCCGGTCTCGCCCAGGATGAGGATGGGCGTATCAGGGCTCCGGGCCACCCGTGTGATGAAATCCATGATCTCCTGGATTTCATTGCTCTGAGCGACGAAAAAGGGGAGGCTTTCCTTCAGGTTGTTTTCCTGGAGCAGCCACACCTCCTTTCTGAGGCGGATGGTCTCCAGGGCGTTCTGTATGGTAACCCTGAGCCCGCCCATGATGATGGGCTTCAGCACATAGTCATACGCCCCCAGCTTCATGGCGGAAATGACCGTTTTCACATCCTCGTATGCGGTTATCATGATCACGAGCATCTCGGGGTAGAGATCCTTGATCCTGGCCAGGGCATCAATGCCGTTCATGCCGGGCAGCCCTATGTCGAGTAGAACGAGGTCAGGGGGGGTCGCCTCGATTGCTTCGAGGGCCTCCTCTGCAGAGGCAAAGGTCCTGATATCGTACTCAGGATCAAGTGCCATGCTGATCCCTTCTCTGATCATCTTCTCATCATCGATGAGGACGAGAGAAAACCTCACCATACATCCTCCCATTATTTGATCACGGGGATGGCAAAGGAGAACTCGGCCCCGCCCAGGGTACTGGAAGTTACTTTCAGGATGCCGCCGTGGTCTTGGATGATCCGCTGGCAGAGGCTCAGCCCGATACCCGTGGAGCTATCTTTGGTAGTAAAGAACGGGTCGAAGATCTTCTGTGCCAGATCAGGCGGCACACCGGGTCCGGAATCCGATACGGATACCACGATACGAAGCCTTTTCTGCATTGTGCCGACCCTGATCCTCTTTCCCTTCTCCATGCCCTTCATGGCCTCGGCGGCATTGGTCACGAGGTTGAGGATCACCTGCTCGATGAGCTGCGGATCGGCCTTGCAGGGGGGGAGCCCCTCTGCCAGGTCCCTGATCAACTCGATCCCGGTCTTCATGAGCGTGACCGAGGAAAGCCCCAGGGCCTCCTCGATGGGAAGGTTGATATCGATGGGTTGGAGCTTCGGCTCCGAAGGTTTGGAGAAGTCCATGACCCTCTTGATGACGGACTCTATCTTTACCGATGCGGACTGGATCTTCCCGAGGATCTCCTTCAGCTTTTCCCTGTCCCCGCCCCTGGCGAGGATCTGTTCTGCCGCATCAAGATAGATGTTGATCCCCGAGAGGGGATTGCGGATCTCGTGGGCGATGCCCGTGGCCACATGGCCCAGGGAGGTCATCCTGTCCCGTACGTTCAGGAGGTTTTGCACTTCCCTTGCCTTGGTCACATCCATCATGTTGATCAATACGGCCTTCCTCCCCTGGATCTCGATGAGGTTTGTCCGGCAGTGGAGCCATTTCATGGCGTTTTCGCCCGTGGTATCCCCCCAGAGGTGGATGAACCTGAGCACGATCCCTGTCTGCCGGGTATGGCCTGCCAGGGTCGACTGAATGAGCTTGTGGAGTTTATCCGCGTCATCAGGGTGCACCCGCTCATAGATGGAAGGCGAAAGATCCTCTTTCAGGGGGCCGAAGATCCTCTGCTGCTCGGGATTTCTGTATACGACCTTCTCGTTCAGAAGGATGGAGATGCCCGTGGGGGAGTTTTCTACTAGGTCCCGGAAGTATTTATCGCTTGTACTGAGGAGGCCATTGTCGCCGCATACGGCACGGACATGGCCTTTCTGCGCAACTTCCCTGGCTTCCAGTTCCTCGATTCTATTCAGCAGATCCGTGTATGAGGGCTTTCGGGCCATCAGGCAGTCTCCCTGCGTTGAGAATCTTCCATGAAGTCTATTATAATATGCAGACCTCGCATACGCCATTGATATTCGTGGCCTTGCGCCATGTCCACAGCTCGATTCCCTCGCAGCACACCATTGTTTGGAAAATTGTGAAAGTTACTTTTGGAAATTTGCAAATTCTCAATGGTCAGCCGGTGCCCAGGTATCCCAGTTCATCACCTAACAGATTGAATCAAAAGACCATCTCTAAGTGTCTCACTTTGGCACGGCATATGCTCAGACGGGAGAGACGTAAAATTATAGCATAAGTATGCTTTCCAAGGAATAATTAAGCTACAGGGCGTGCCCCTGGGAAAGGCAGGTGGGTTCAGCGAGCAACAAGAAAGGTATGGATGGGAAAGAAAGGGTTCTCAGATGAGCAGCAAACATCGTTTTCTAAAAAAAGATGTGAGAGGTTGAAAAATGGAAAAGAAAAATGAAGTCTCACGAAGGCGATTTCTCCAGGTTGCAGGGGCGACCGGTGTTGTCCTTGCCGGATCAGCTTTTCCCTTCCGGAATCTGACACCGGCCTGGGCGTTCGGCGACCATCCCCAGGAGCAGGTTCCCTACCGGATAACCAAGAGAGTGCCCCAGGTCTGTGCCCGTGCCTGCGAGGCTGACTGTGCGTATACCATTGTGGTTGGCGTAGACCCGGCAACCGGCGTGGAGCGTGCGATTACCCTCGAGGGAAGACCGGAAGATCCGGTCTCCAACGGCAAGTTCTGTATCAAGGGCATGGGCTTCGTCGATTCCCTCTATGATCCTGACCGGCTTATGGTCTCCCTGAAGAGGACCAACCCGAAGAAGGGAACCGACGAAGACCCCGGATGGGTCACGATGAAGACGGAAGATGCGGTGCACGAAGTCATCGAGAAGCTGAAGACGTACAAACCCGAGGAGATCCTCATGGCCTCGCCGGGCGACCCCTACACAAACAGGCTCGCCCAGTCCATCGGCTGCACCCGGGCCGACCAGCGGACCGAGTGCTTCGGCACGCACTACTATCTCAACTGCCTGACGCTTACCAACCCGCCGAACAAGTTCTACTCCAGCTGCTACACGCCCAGCCATCATGTGTGCGGATACGATTACGACAACTCCAAGTATCAGATCTGGTTCGGGTTCGACTCTTTCTCCAAGTGCGGCAAGGCGGGAATGCTCAACCACTGGGCAGCGGGGAAGAAGAACGGCTGCAGGATCGTCATGTTCAACCCGGTCAGGACACCCATGACCGATGGCTATGCGAGTGAGCACTACGCTATCAAGCCTGGCACCGACCTGGCAGTGGCCCTGGCCATGATCAACGTAATCCTGAAGGCGGGCAAGTACAATGCCGATTTCATCCACAAGTACAGCGATGCTCCGGTCCTGGTGGACGAGAAGGCAAAGGCTGCATTGAAGGCGGACGACGGCAGGTTCCTTGCCTGGTGCACCAAGCACAAGAAGGCCGAGCCTGTCGATGAGTGTGATGCCCCGGCCCTTGACGGCGGTCCCTTCAAGGTCAGCGTGGCAGGGAAAGAGATCAGTACGAAACCCGTCATGCAGCTCCTGAAGGAAACGACAAAGGCCTACACCCCTGAGTGGGCCACAAAGATCAGCGAAGTGCCCGCGAAGGACATCAGGAGGATCGCCCTGGAGTTTGCCGCTGCAGCGCCGTACTCCATGGTACCCACCTACAAGCGTGACGCAGCCGGACCCAACTACGCCAACAGCTGGAGGCTTCGCCATGCCATCAACATCCTGAACACCCTGTCGGGGTCCATCGACCATGAGGGCGGCATCCTTCTCCTGCACGACGTGAAGATGCCGTGGATCGACGAGATAGCACCGCCGGTGGCGCCATATCCCGAGCAGCCGGCAAAACCGGTGGATTTCCGGAACGAGTTCCCGGTCACGGACAACATCTACCGGAAGAGGGATTTTTCCGCCCCTGGCCACTACGGCATGGTGGGCTGGGGCCTCTACAAGACCAACCGCGCCAAGGCTGTCTTCTTCAGGAACCCCCACCGCGGTCTCTTTTCCATGATCCAGTCCCAGATGCTGGAGAAGTCCACGGAGAAACTGGAGCTTGTCGTGGACTGGAACCTGTACCTCGATGACCTGGGCTACTTCTGTGATTACGTCCTCCCGGCCCCTCACCAGTTCGAAGAGGGGAAGATGGACCTGAGACTGTACTATCCGAAGTATCCCTGCATAGTCGGTGGCTCGCCGGTGCAGAAGACCCCTGGTGACCAGATCGGCTGGGGCGGCCTTGCCGCCAAGATCGGTCTGGCGCTTGCACCCAAGTACTGGACCACGGACGGGAGCGGCGATCCTGCAAAGAAGATTCCCACGAACATCGGTGATGTCGCCGTAAAGAAAGCCGGCATCGCCGAGAATGCCGCAGAGTTCATGAAGAACGGCGGCTTCTGGATCGACAAGAAACCCTATCAGAACTACAGGACCATCGAGGAGATCGGTTACGGCAGACCCCATGGAAGGGTGAGGATGTACATCGACGAGTTCGCCGAGGTGGATCACAGCCCGTTGCCCATCTGGGCACCCCGCTGGCATGAGACCTCCGGGGATTTCAAATTCTCCATGCTTGTAACGCGCGCACCCTGGCACATGCACGCCGATCCCAACTTCATCAACAACCCGGTCCTCAAGGAGGTCACCATCCGCAACCACATGGACACGGTGTGGATGAACCCGAAGGTGGCCGCGAAGCTGGGTCTGAAGGAAGGCGACAAGGTGATCCTGGAGAACGATCCGAGGTACATGAAGGACCTTCCCAGGCCGCAGAAGGCGACGCTCCACCTGACGAAACGCGTAGCCAGGGAGGATTGTGTGCTGCTCTTCCACGGTATCGGGCACCGGGCCAAGAACCTGAAGGTGGCCGCCAACTTCGGCTACCGCGACGGCGACCTCATCCCGCAGAAGGACCCGTTTATGTCAAAGAAGCACGATCCGACCGGCATGGGATGGGTTGAAGATGTCTTTGTCAGCATCAAAAAAATAGCGTGAGGTGACGGATCATGAAAGAATACGCCATTTTGCTGGATGATACGTACTGCACGGGCTGCAACTCATGTGCATACCGATGCATCCAGGAGTTCAGATATCACGACCAGGCGGCCAAGGGTCTCTTCCGGACCTTTGTCCAGATCAATGACGACGGTCTCTATCAGAAGCGGTGCATGCACTGCATCGATCCTGACTGTGTCGCCAACTGCCCCGTCAAGGCCCTGACCAAATCCGAGTATGGTCCGGTTCTCTATGATGTTCAGAAGTGCATCGGCTGTCAGACCTGCGTGAGGATGTGCAAGTTCCATGTCCCTCAGTTCGACGAGGTTGCCCGGAAGATCGTCAAGTGCAGCATGTGCGCCCACAGGATCAACGAGAACAAGCCGCCTGCCTGTGTGGAAGTATGCCCGACAGGCGCCTTGCAGTTCGGCGAATACCAGGAGATGCTGGACCGTGCGAAGAAGCTTGCGGCCAAGAACAACCTGAAGATCTACGGCATGAACGAAAACGGGGGCACCCATGTCATCGTCCTGGCAAAGGCCGATCCGGTCTCATTCGGATACCCGAAGGTCCCTGTGAAGGACATTACGAAGAGTGTATCCATGGGAGAGAACTTTACCGTACCCACGGCAATAGCAGCAGTGGCCATCGGCGGGTTCAAGAAGTTCAGCGAGAGAAGGACCCGCGTGGAAACAGAGGAAAAGGACAAGCTGTCCAAGAAATAATCCACATGGAAGGGATGTGATGGACGAGCAGGGCGATACGGAAGTCGTCCTGCCCGTCACCTTCCTCCCTTCCGCAAGCGTAAGCCCCCATGCTGGAAAGTACATGCATGACAGGAGAAGGATAGAAAGCGATGAATGAATCCGGTGATAAACTCGACCGCGCTGCCGCAAGAGCCGCGCTGTGTTCCCTGCTGGCACAGGCCCTCAACTACCCCGACAAGGATCTCGTGGAGACCCTCTGCCGGGGCAATCACCTGAGCGGGACCATGGACGCCCTCAGGGTTCTGGGGATCACGGGGCTGGAAGAGTATCTGACAAAGCTTCAGAAGGAATACACCAGCCCCAAGGTCGACCAGACGGCCATGCTCCTGGAGATAGAGAAAGACTACACATGGATGTGTTTTGCCTCGAAGCCGCGACGTCTCGTCTATCTCTTCGAGTCGGTGTACAACGAGGGCAAGCTGTTCGACGAGTCGACCTTCAGGATCGCCCGGCTCTATTATGACGCAGGGCTGAAGGTCGAGGAGGACTTCCGGCTGCCCCCCGACCACATCGCCGTCGAGCTCGAATTCATGGCATTCCTGTCCTTCAAGGAGATGGAAGGCATCAAGACGGGCGAGGCCAGGATCGAGGACTATGCCGTCGAGCTCCAGAAGAAGACCCTGGATGAACACCTGAAAAGATTCGCCCTGGTCGTTGCCGAAAACCTCGATAAGCATGCCAGGACGAGTTTTTACCAGGCAACGGCAAAGGTCATGACGGCCTACTTTTCGAACCCGGTATAGCATATAGGAAAGGAATGATGTCCCTTCCGGATGGGAGGGCCTGGGATGCGCGGCAAGAGGGCATCCCAGAAGGAGGTCCGGGAATCAGTATGGCCTCTCCCCGAATATTTTCGTGCCGATGCGGACCATGGTGGCGCCTTCCTCAATGGCGATCCGAAATGAGTCGCTCATGCCCATGGAGAGGATCTCCATGGATACGTCCGGGATCCCGATCGATCCGACTTCGTCGAACAGCTTTCTTGTCTCCCTGAAGTAGGGACGCAGCCCCTGGAAGTCGTCGAGGAAGGGGCCCATGGTCATGAGCCCCTTCACACGGATGTTCTGCAGTACGGCGATGCGCCGGACAAGGTCCGCCACCGACTCGGGCATGGCGCCGTGCTTGGCCTCTTCCAGGCCGCTGTTCACCTCCACGAGCACGGGCATGACCTTGCCGTGCTTGGCGGCGTGCTGGTCGATCATGGCTGCGAGGTCGAAGGTGTCCACGGTCTGGATCATGTCGAAGAGGGGTACGATATGCTTGACCTTGTTCTTCTGGATATGGCCGATGAAGTGCCACATGGCCCTGCCTCCGATGGCCTCGATGACGGTCCGCGATTCCTGGAAGTAGTTCTCGCCGATGTCGGTAATGCCTGCATCGATGACCTCCGTGATTTCGGAGGCATCCCTCGACTTGGCCGCGGCGAGCACTGTGACGCCCCGAGGGATCCCGGCAAGGATTGCTGCGGCATTGTCTCTGATCAGACCCATGATTTTTCCCTAAGCCCTGGGAGGACCCGTGTCAACCTGCAATCGGCCAGGGCTGCATTCGCAGTTGACAGGGCAGGGACAAGCGTGTAACCAAAAAAAGGAAATAGGTTTCCTATCGCCATGAGGAGTCCGGTCATGTTCACCTACGATGAGATGGAACGGAAGAGCATCCTGATCCTGCGCATCCTGAACCAGGCACAGGGTTCGGTGGGGGCCAGGATCATTGCGCGCAGGCTCAAGGACTACGGGGTAAGCCTCTCCGAACGGGCCGTACGCTACCACCTCCAGTTCATGGACACCAAGGAGCTCACCCGGTTCGTGGGCCGCAGGGACGGAAGGGTCATTACGGCAAAGGGCATTGAGGAGCTCAGAAATGCCCGAGTCCATGACAAGGTTGGCTACTGCATCTCCCGCATGGAGATCCTCTCCTACAAGACCACCTTCGATGCAAAGGCGGGCAAGGGGATGGTGCCCATCAATGTCTCGTTCTTTCCCAGGGACACCTTCAAGGACGCCCTGAAGGGCATGAAGACGGCCTTCGACAAGGGCTTCTGCGTGAGCGAGCTGGTGGCAACAGCCCCCGAGGGGGCCTTCCTCGGCGACGTGCACGTCCCGGACGGCAGCATCGGCTTTGCCACGGTATGCAGCATCGTGCTTACCGGCATGCTCCTCAAGCGCGGCATCCCGGTGGAGTCCAAGTTCGGGGGCATCCTCCAGATGAGTGAGCACAAACCCATGCGGTTCGTGGAGCTCATTCACTACTCCGGCACCTCCCTCGACCCCTCCGAGGCCTTCATCAGCGCCCGTATGACCGCGGTACGCGGCGTGCTGCAGCACGGAGAGGGCAAGATCCTGGCGAACCTCTCGGAGATCGCCGGGGTGTGCAGGGACGGGGTCGAGGAAGTCATCAGGGATCTCAAGGACGTGGGCATGAACCCCGTGATCAGCATGGGCAAGATGGGAGAGTCTGTCTGCCAAGCCCCGGTGGACGTGAACAAGATGGGCATCGTTCTCATCGGCGGGCTCAACCCGGTGGCCGCCATCAAGGAGGCGGGCATTGATGAGACCAATCTGCCCATGTCCACGGTCATGGACTACAAGGACCTCCGGCGGTTCTCGTCGGTGTATCGCGAGTACATCGGGTAGGAAGGAGCTGGGACTGTTACCCCAGCTCGATCCTGGTCCTGGCGATGATCTCGTCCTTCACCGTGAGCGGAAGCTCGTCGAAGTAGGCGCAGTAACCCGCCACCCGCACCACGATGCCCGGGTGCCTGCCCGGGTTGTTCCTGGCATCAATGAGCACCTCCGGGTCGAGCACGTTGAGCTGCATCTCCATGCCGCCTTTCGAGAAAAACCCACGGGTCAACGCCGTCATGGTATCCACTGCCCGTTCGCCTTTGAGCGACGGCATGTCGAAGCGCAGGTTCAGGGCATAGCCATTGGGGGAGAGTCTCGAGTCAACGGAGGCCACCGAGTTGAGCAGGGCCGTGGGACCAACCCGGTCGCTCCCGTTGCTGCACCCCAGGCTCGCCGCGAAGGGCTCGCCGGCCTTCCTTCCGCTGGGCAGGGCGCCGGTGCGTCTGCCGAAGGCCACATGCGTGGTGGACGAGTAGAAGCCCGGTATGTAGGGGCCTCCGCGCGTGTTCGTGTACTTTCCCAGAGCATCGTGGAAGATGTGCACGGCAAGATCCGCATACCGGTCGGGCAGGTCCCGGTCGTTGCCGAACTTGGGAGCTGCGAGCAGCTCCGCCCTGAGCCTGTCTGCCCCATGGAAATCCACCGTCATTGCCCGGATCACTTCGGGCAGGGTATGAGCCCTCTTCCTGAACACCACCTCGTCGATGGCAGCAAGTGAGTCGGCCACGTCGGCAATCCCCACGCCCTGGATGCCGCTTGAGTTGTACAGGGCTCCGCCTGCGGTTACGTCGCGGCCGCTCTCCAGGCAGCCCGTCACCAGCATGGAGGAAAACGGGGTGGGATGGAAGTCGCGGTTGGCCTTCTCAATGACCTGGATGTCCCTGACCAGTCGGCCTGCCATGTGCTCCACCTGTGCCCTGAAGGCCAGGATGACGTCGTCCATGGATCTGAGTCGGGACGGATCGGGGGTCTTTGCCCCTGTCCTGAACCTCCTGCCAGGCCTCTTTCCCCGGTTGAGGGCCAGGATGAGGCACATGGGCAGGTTGAAGAGCGCGGCGTCGGTGGAGCAGAAGCTCCTGCCGGGCATGGTAGGTTCCACGCATCCCACTACACCGTAGTCGCGGGCCTCTTCGATGGAATAACCGTGGGCCATCAGCGCGGCCACGGTGGCCTCGTCGTTGAACATCCCGGGCACCGCATTGCCCTTGCACGCCACCTCCACGGCCCTCCTCACGTAGTCATCGGGGGAGGCATCGCTGATCCTGGCCATGTAGTTGGGATCGCGCAGCCCGGCGAGTTCCATTACGTCGAGGAACAGGTATGTCAGGTCGTTGACCGCATTGTTGCCGTTGCTGTCCACCCCACCCACCGTCGCAGCCTGGGCGACCAGGTACCCGCCGTGGTACTCGCTCACCCTGCTGGAAAGCAGGAACATGTGTTCGGTGGTCTTGGCGGAAAAGCTCAGCAGAAGTTCCAGGGCGCGGTTACGGTCGATCCTGCCGGTCTCCATGTCCGCCTGGTAGTAGGGGTTGAGGTACTGGTCGATCCGGCCGAAGGATACGGCCGAGTTCAGCCCCTCGAGACACACCGCCATGTGGGAGAGCCACAGGGACTGGAGTGCCTCCTGAAGGGTTTCGGCAGGCTCCAGGGGCACCTTGGCGCAGACGCGCGCTATTTCCTGGAGCTCCCCTTTCCGAACCGGGTCTCCCTCCTGAGCGGCGAGTCTGGCGGCCTCCGACGAGAGCCTGCGGGCATAGTCGGCAAGGCCCTCGCAGGCAATGAGTGCCGCCGCATGGAGGTCGCTTCCCTTCTCCTTGAGCGTCTCCATGTATCCCCTTATGCCCAGGGCGATCATCCGGTCGTAGCCGGGCAGGAAGTGCCCGATGCCGCCGCTCTCGTTGATGAGGTAGTAGCGCGCGTCAAGCTGGTCCAGCACATAGCGGCCAAGTTTCGGGTTGTACCACCCGAACGCCCGGGACACCATGTTTCGGGTGAGCCAGTAGGGTATGACCGTCAGGAGGAGCCTCATCTTCTCCCGCCAGGGTACGGGGTAGGGATTCGTCTTCCGTCTGTCCATCCACAGGAGCTCCTCGCTCATCACCGCCGCCGCGAGCTCGGGCTGCATGATGGTGGATTTCCTATGGCTGCCCATGTTGCCGACGATGAGCTCATCTTCGAATATCTTCACCGACTTGTTCTGGAACAGATGGCGCAGGGCCTTGGCCTTGCGGATGACCATGGGCTCCCCGGGGTTGTCGTATCTCCGGTAGAATTCCGTGATGAGCAGGGCCCGCTCGCTGCAGAGTCTCACCGGCTGGGCCATCAGCGCCTCCCTGATGCGGATATGGCGTCTTGGCGGATTCAGCGCGCCTCCGGCCTCAACGGACTGTTTCACCTGTGCCTTCATGGTTGCGTCCTTCCCGCGACCCTCAGGCCGCGAATGTCTCAGCCCCCAAAGATACCCTTACCCTATGCAGACAGCGCTTTTGGCCCGGCCTGAGCGGATCTGCCCCCGGGCTTGACCCGGGGAGTCTTCCGTGCGTCTTCATCGGGCATCATGGAGAGGTCCGCGAGGGATCGAACCTCGGGCAGGGAAAACGACTCCCTTCCCAGGCTGTCCCTCCGGGGCTCGAATACACCCCCCTTGGGTCTGCGCCACAGGCGGGCGATGTCTGTCTCCCTGTTCCTGGTCATCCCTTCGCCTCCTTTTAGAAATTCACCACCGGCTTCATTTCAACAGCCGGATAGATCTGACCGTGCAGAGGGGGCATGGAGTTGTATACCCAGTCGATGTCGATGGTGCCCAGCGTTGTCTTCCGGTAGGCGCCGTAGCCGCCGAACACCCCCCGGACGAGGACGTCTTCCATCTCCAGGGTCAGCCCGAACACCGCCGTGTGCATGCCCTGCCGCAGTCCCCTCAGCTCGTCCCGGTATGCCAGGGGCGAGAAGGCGAGGCGCGTGCTGTCGGATGCCTGGCACTGGATGAGCGGGATGATGACCGGGAACCCGTCGCCGTCCACATAGGAGAGGAACTTGACGGTGTCGAGCCGGTTGAACAGGCCTTCGGCCCATGGCGTGAGGATGCGCTCGGCCCTGTTCGATCGCGCCCCCGTCCTGGCGAGCTTGGTGAGGATCGAGGCCAGCACGATCCTTGCCAGGGGAAGTCCCTCACGGCCCTGGGTCTCCTTCAGCTCCATGTAGTGGATGGTATGCAGGCCGGTGTAGGCATTGTAGCGGAACATGGGCTTGTTGTTGAACATGTCGTAGTCCTCGCCGTGCGTGGCCGTGTGGGTCCATACCGCCTTGCCCCGCCACAGGCTGCGGTCCATGGTCATGATGGCGAAGCCCGTCTTCGGGTTGGTCCGTACGTTCTTCTTGCTGAGTCCTTCGGAAAACTGGCCCCAGATGAGCCGGGTGGGAGTCCCGGCCTGCAGGGCCGTGATGAGGGTGATGTGAGGGAGTCCCTCGGGATTGACCGTGGCGATGAGCCCCACCTTGGCCTCGGGCTCGAACTCCTTCATGTCCTTTTCGGTAAAACTCGTGAAGGTCCTTTTCATATGCATCCTCCCTTGACCACGCTGAGGACGGGTTTGTCCGGGACCGTCTCCCGGATATCCTCTCGCCGCAGCGGACCGCTCAGGTGCACCAGGCCGGCATCCGCCACGGAACTCCGGGCTATGGCGGCCAGACGTTCGGCCTCCTTCTTCATGAGCAGGTCGGTCCCTTTGAATCGCCATGGGATTCCCAGGCTGTCGTACTTGTGCTGGCACAGGTTGTTGAAGCTGCACAGCTCCCACCTGCCCACCAGCTGCCCCAGGTGCTCCCTGATAAACGATCCGATGCCCCGCAGGTTCTCGGTGCTGGCCGTGTACCCCGGGATGAGCGGCGTGCGTATCCACAGGGTCCCGGGTCTTCCGTGCTCTCTCATGGAAGTCCCAAGCAAAACCAGATTCTCGAGGATCCTGGCATTGCCCGTCCCGGTGTAGGCCTTGTGCCGCTCCGGATCAACCTCCTTGAGGTCGTAAAGCACCATGTCCGCATAGGGCAGGAAGCCCTCCAGGGTCTCCCACGAACACTGTCCGCACGTGTCCAGGGCAGTATGCACACCGTGAGCTCTGAGGGATTTGAGCACGGCCAGGGCGAATCCCCCCTGGAAGGTGGGCTCGCCGCCGGAGAGCGTCACCCCGCCGCCGGACTTCTCGAAGTAGACCCGATCCTTGAGCACCTCGGTCACGAGTTCCTCCGATCCGTACACTACCCCGTATGCCTCCAGGGCCGTGGAGGGGCAGGCCCTGGTGCAGGCCATGCACTCGATGCAGGTTGTCCGGTCGATGGCGATACCGTTCCTTTCTGCAGAAAGGGCCTTCTGCGGGCAGGCGTCGATGCAGCTCAGGCAGCCGATGCACCGGCTGGAGGTCCAGTGCACCTGGGGGATGTGCGAGATGCTCTCCGGGTTGTGGCACCATACGCAGCTCAAAGGGCAGCCCTTGAAGAAGACCGTGCTCCTGATGCCCGGTCCGTCCTCGGTGGACATGCGCTGGATACGGAGGATGGTGGCGGTGAGGTTGTCAGTGGGTTTCTTTGTCATGGTTTTTTATTGGCCTGCCGGAGGCGGCGAACAGACCGGGTTTCATCGGTCAGTTCGCCGATCCCGGCAGGAAAAGGTATCTCATGCTTACGTTGGGCATGCCCCTGACACACAGATTGTTGGTCAGCCTGCCTGGAATGTTTTTCTTTCTTCACAACCATCCACCTTACAGAGCCTCATGGCTGATCCGTGCGATGAGTTCGTTCTGAAGCTCGCGGCCAACGCTGGTGAAATAGGCGTTGTAGCCGGTTATCCGCACCAGCAGGGACCGGTAGTCCTCGGGGTGCCGCTGGGCTTCCTTCAAGGTGTCCGCATCGATCATGTTGAGCTGCAGGCAGGTGCCGCCGTTGACCGCATAGCCCCGCAGGAAGGCCTTGAACTTGTCCCTGTGCTCGGGGTCTCTGAGCAGGGAGGGATTAATGGAGATGGTATGGCTCGCCCCGTTGGGTAGGCAGTTGCGGTAGCCCAGGTAGTCGCCCGTATCGTCTTGAGAAAGGCCGCCCAGAGCCTTGCCCACAGAGTTTGTGTTGGCCGTGGGGCCGTTGATGTCGGCACCGTTGGACGGGCAGATGGCATTCGAGAGGAACCTTCCTTTTGGCCTGCCATCGGGGCTCGCGGGCAGGATGTAGCCGTCGGAGACCCAGTAGTTCCAGCTCAGCATGCCGGGCCTGAACTGCCGGTTCGTGGAGACGGTCCTGTATCTCCACGTCTCGGAGCACCACAGGTCCATGACGGCCGACGCCATGGCATCGGCCTCGTCGTCATCCCGTCCGTACTTGGGTGCCTTGAAGCGGGCCTTGGCCTGCAGGACACCAAAGCCCTCCCAGTTGGCCTTCAGTGCCCGGAGGAGCTCGTCCATGGTGCATTCCTTCCTGTCGAACACCAGGTATTTCACGGCCAGCAGGCTGTCCACCGTGGTGGCGAAGGTCACCGCCTCCAGGGTGGTAAAGCTTAGCTCGGCCCCGCCCTGGGTGATATCGAGCCCCTTTTCCGCACAGCCCTTCACCAGGCAGGAGAGGTAAGGAGTGGGGCAGAACCGCGCGCGTACGGATTCGGATTTCTCGTAGAGTGTGGCACAGCTTTTCACGATGTAGCGGGTCTGCTCTGCGTAGGTTTTCCAGAACACGTCCCAGACCGCAAAGGTTCGCGGGTCGCCGGTGGAAGGCCCTGTCTGTTTCACCTTCTCCACCCTGGCCGTGATGGGGTCGACGAAGTCGAAGAAGTCCTTCCCGTCGTTCAGAGCCAGCTCCACCGCCTTGAGCAGGTTCAGGTTGTTGTCCACGGTCCCGGAGCGGTCGTTGCCCTGCATGGTGTTCTCCAGGCAGCCCACAGGGGCGTAGTCGTACACGGTGTCATTGTTTATCAGGTGCGTCACACCGGCCTTGGCCGCCTCCACCATCATGCCCGCCATGGAACGCTCGTCGAAGTTGATGAGGAAGGGTGCGCCCTGGCTGGTGCTTACCATGTCCACCACCTTGTCCAGCAACTCGTCCGGGCTGTTCCGGTGCAGGCGAACATTGGGCTTGGGCTCGAGGATGGGGCTCATCTCGTCGATGACCTCCAGCAGGGTGTACGTCAGTTCGTTCGTCATATCCGCACCGCCCGGACCCACACCGGATAGGGTGATGAGCTGGCCGTAGCCTGCGGTGATGCCGTTGTTGCCGATGCGCACCATGGCGTCGTAGGCCGTGTTGGCGTGCACCCAGAAGCACTTCAGGATCTCCTTGCCGAACTCACGGTCCATGCCGTCGTCCATGGAACGGCGCCAGTAGGGCATGAGGTACTGGTCGATGCGGCCGAAGGACACGCCGGGTCCCGGGTAGTTCTCGTCGCTCATGATGAGCATGTGGGTGAGCCACAGGGCCTGCACGGCTTCCCAGAAGGTACTGGCCGGCTCCCAAGGCACGCGTTTCAGGTTCTCAGCCATCTGCTTCAGCTCGGCCCTCCGCACGAAGGCCTTTTCCTGCGCCGCCATCCTTTCGCACAGAGCGGAATACCGTGCCGCAAGGTCGCGGGGCATGGTGGCGGCAATCATCATGGCCCTGAGCTGGGCCCCCTTCTTGCCCTTCTTCTCCTTCGAGCCCAGGGCCTCGTAGTGGCGCTCCAGCTCACCGTGGATACCCTTCCAGCCGATCTTCAGCGCCCGTTCGTAGCCCGGTATGAGATGCCCTGAGGTCGCCCCGGAGTTTCCGTATCCGTGGTCGTGGAACCACTTCATGGCGGAGCGTACACCCTTGGGGCCGAGAACGAGCCTGTTCCGCTCCCTTGCCTCCTTCCTTGTCCAGCACAGGGAGGTCTGGACGTTGAAGCGTGTGCCGGCGATGAGATCTCCGGGCAGGATCTCCTGGGGCACGTAGTTCACCATCACCTCCTTGACGAACCACGCCTTGCGCTCGGGGAGACTCCATGTCCAGAATTCCGGATGCAGCCCCACCGGCCTGGCCGCCTGTCTGATGGATGAACCGAAGGTCTGGAGGAAGGGGTAGGTCTCCGGCACGATGTAGAAGGTCATCTCGTCGAAAATCACGTCCCAGTCGGTGCCCGTGGTCCAGGCAGTGAACTCGTTGTTCCATGACCGACCGGCCCCGGCGAGGTAGTAGTCCCGGAGCCATGCGATCCGTGGAGAGAGGTTCTTGGGCTCCTTGATCTTTTTCGTCACCCGGAGCGCTTCTGCCATGCTCATGAGCCGACCTCCTTGATTGTCCCGGCGAGGATCCGCCTGAGGTGGCGCTCGCCATGGGCGAGCGTCTCGTGCATAATTGCCGCCGCACTGTCCGCGTTCCTGTCTCCTATGGCCTTTACCAGCCTCCTGTGGAAGGCGATAGTCTCGGGCACCATGGACGCGTCGGAGAAGAACAGGCCGGTGAAGTTCATGTACACCGGCTTGAACGAGTTGATGAGCAGGGGGTAGATGAGGTTTCCCGATGCCATTCCCATGGTGTGGTGGAAAGAGAAGTCGAGGCGGGTGATGGTCTTGAGGTCACCGGGATTCGCCTTCTCCTCGGCGGCTACGATGTCATGGAACTCCCCGAGGTGGTCATCGGTGCGGTTTGTCGCAGCGAGCCGTGCGGTCTCCGTCTCCACGAGCTCCCTGATGGCGAGCAGGCTCTCCAGCAGGTGCCCGTCGAGGCCTCCCTGTCGGTAGTTGATGATGGAGTTGAGGATGGCAAGGGATCCTTCCTTGCGGTAGTCGTTCACCACGGTGCCCACCCTGGGTTTCATGGTGACGAGACCCTTGGCCGCGAGGTCCACGAGGCCCTCGTGCACCACGGGGCGGCTCACCCCGAGCAGGAGGGCGAGCTCGCGCTCGGAGGGGAGCTTCTGGCCGATGGCGATTTTCCCTGTGAGGATCAGGGCTTCGAAGCGTGAGATGAATACTTCGACCAGGCTGTCCGATTTCAGCGGCTTCAGGATGTTCTTCATGCTGTCTCCCGATAATGGCTGGTGGTATGTCCAGCTGACAATATACGCTCGTGTGGAAGTGGAGGCAAGGGATATTTGAGCGGATTGTGTTTTCGGGTCGGAGCGGTTATTATTATTGGACAACGACGATTCAGGCACGATTGCACTGTAGGACGATGCCCGTGATGTGCTCCAATGAACAGAGGCGTCAAGCTACACGAACCTGCGGGATGTCAGGCTTGAAAGGAGAGGATTGATCCATGATAACGACGACATTGTTCCCAGGAAGATACATCCAGGGCTCCGACGCAATACAGCGGCTGCAGAAGCTCATACCCAGGTACGGGAAGAAAGGCATGCTCATCTGCAGCCCCTCCGTCCATGAAAAGATCCTGCCGACTTTCCGTGCCTCCCTGGAGGAGGCGGTCCCGGTAGCGGTGGAAAAATTCTCCCGTGAATGCTCGGATGAGGAGATCATCCGGCTGAAAACCAGTGCAGAAAGTGCGGTCTGCAACGTGGTGGTGGGGCTCGGCGGTGGTAAGACCCTCGACACGGCAAAGGCAGTGGCCCATGAGATGGATGTCCCTGTTATCATCGTGCCGACGGTCGCATCAACGGATGCCCCCTGCAGCGGGCTGTCCGTCATTTACCGTCCTGATACCGGGAGGATCAAGCGGGTGCTCCTGCTTCGCCGCAATCCGGATGTCGTGCTGGTGGATACGAGGATCATAGCCCAGTCGCCGGTGAGGCTTCTGGTTGCGGGCATGGGAGATGCACTGGCGACCTGGTTTGAGGCGGAATCATGCAGGGTGAAGTATGCGAAGAACATGGCCAGGGACCATGGGTCCATGACCGCCCATGCGTTGGCCCGGCTCTGCTATGACACACTCCTGGAACACGGTGTTACCGCACGGATGGCATGTGAGCATCACGTTGTCGTCCCGGCGCTGGAGCACGTCGTGGAGGCGAATACCCTCCTGAGCGGCATCGGTTTCGAGAGTGCTGGGCTCGGGGCCGCCCATGCCATACAGGACGGTCTGAACGGCCTCGATGAGGGCCACAAGTTCCATCATGGGGAAAAGGTGGCCTTCGGCGTCCTTGCTTCGCTGTTCCTTACCGACAAGCCCAGCGACATGATCGATGAGGTGTATTCTTTCTGCGAGTCCGTGGGATTGCCGACGACGCTGAGGGATATGGGCCTGGAGGGTGCATCCGACGAGCAGCTGATGAAGGTCGCTTCGATAGCCACTGCGGAGAAGGAGACCATTCACAACGAGCTGATTCCCATCACTCCGGAGTCGGTTTTTGCGGCCATCAAGGTCGCCGACGAAGAGGGTATTCAGAGGAAGAAGGGCCTCTGACACCTTCTTCAATGCCTTCCGGGAATGCGTGCTCTGCGGGAGCCCTCTGAGACGGGATCCGAAGGCAAGGGAGGAGATCGATCTCCGTCGGATCTTCTACGACGCGGCGGTCCCCTGGAGGAGAAAATGTGCGGGCTGGATCCCGAGACGCGCCGGGGGGATACCCGTCACGATCTTCCTGAGGGGTGAATTCCCGTCCTCATCCTGGGTTGCGAGATTGACCGTTTCACCCCTGGTGAGGCCGCCCTTGCCGTCGTCCACAAGGAGTGCGACAAGAGGGAGGCTCCTGTCGGAAGCATCCGTGTATTCCATCACCAGACCGATCTCGCCGGTGTCCAGTTCCACAAAGGACCCGACAGGGTATATCCCCATCATGTTGATGAAGCTCTTCAGCAAGAGCGGGTCGAAGCTCTTTCCTGCCTCGCTCCACATCCGCCTCAGCGCTTCGTCAGGTGTGAATGCCCGTGGACGGTAGACCCTGTCCGCGGTGAGTGCCTCATATACGTCGGCGATGCGAAGGATCTTTCCCATGAGGCTCAGCTTCTTCATGAAATGAGTCCTGGGATATCCGGACAGATCGATGTTGAGATGGTGCTCGAAGGGGCCGAGGATGATCCTTGACCTCAGTGCGTGCGGTGCATGGAGGTGGAGGATCTGCCGCACCCCGACCAGGGGGTGTTTCCTCATGTCGTGCCACTCTTCCTCGTTGAGACGGCCCTGTTTCAGGAGGATCTCCTTCGGCACCTCCACCTTTCCGAGATCATGAAAGAGACCGCAGACGGTCAGGTGTTCGAGGTAGATCTCCGACAGGCCTATGTACCTCCCCAGACAGGTGGCAAGCAGCGCTACGTTCACCGAGTGGTTATAGGTGTAGTCATCATATCTTCTGATGGTTGCCATGCCCAGCAGGAGCGACTTGTCTTCCTGGATCAGGTCCACCAGGGTCTGCGCCAGGCGTCGTGCCTTGCGGACGCCGGCAAGACCTTTGGATGATTTTATGGCAACCTCCTTCACGGTGTTCAGCGCCTGGAAGTAGGCATATCGGGCCTTTTCCTTCCGCCGGGCATCGGCCTTCTGGGTGTTTTCCTCATGATCCAGCGAGAGGTCCACCCATGAGAATCTTCTCGAAACCAGTTGTTCATCTAGCCATGCCCGGGGGTCGTCATATTTGACCGATTCGGCGAGAATCCGGGTAAACGCCAGAAAGTCCTCGGGCATGGCGTCGGCGTACTCCGCATGGAAAGACAGACCCACGATTCCCCTCTGGGAGAAGTAATCCTCCAGTTCATTGATGATGTGGAAGGTCTCCCTCTGATACAGGAGTTTTTCCCCCTGCAGGTAGAATCTGCCCCTCCATATCTTGATGATGAAGTCATTCCCCCCGGAGATCTCTGCAAGGATGGCATTGAACTTGGTAACGCTCTCCCGTATCAGCTGATTGTTGTCCTTGTGTATTCTCAAGGTGCTGACAATGTGATGGAAGGCCTTGATGAGGCCCGCTCCCAGCTGGCTGTTCCGCGCTTTCCTTTCGGACGGGGTCTCCATTCCTTCCTTCATGACGTCCCTCCGGCTTTTCTGGCGGCACGCCGTACGCCTGGGAAGAGGCTGCGGGAGGCCTTTTCCAGCAAGGATCGGGCTTCCGGTATCTTCATCCTGACGAGAGCCAGGGCCGCGCCCTCCCGGTATGCCGCCGTCCGGGAGCCGGGAAGCCATGCCCTGCCAAAGAGTGCCTGACGGAGGAACGGGATGGAGTGTGTGGAGCCGCAGAGCCCCAGCGTGGTGAAGCAGGCTGAGACATGCTCGTGATCATCGCAGGCTGGCGTGGGGTTCTCGAGATATTTCAAGAGAAACTTTTCAACTCCACGGTCCTTTGTCTGCCCCATGTGTCTCAGGACCAGTGAACGGACGGCCTTGTCCTGGTCGTCGATGAGGCTGAAGAGTTCCTGCATGTGGGATCCCTTCCGCTGGAACAGCCCCTTGAGGGCCTCCTGGCGTACGTGGGCTGAGCGATGGCGTGAAAGCTTCAGCAAAATGTTCGATGCCCGCTCTCCCTCCAGACTGACGAATACCGGGACAAGGCGCTCCATCAGCCGTTCATCCGGGTTCTTGATCATGGATTCAAGGGGGCTCATGTCCCGGGAGGCCAGTGAGATGATCACCTCCATGAGGATCTGCCTCAGCTTCATGGATTGATTCTGCACCAGGATGGCACTCAAGGTGGGGATGGCCTCGGGTTGAAGGAGCAAGAGGATCTCTTTTACGGTCTCGATCTGTTCCCCCTGGATCTCGGGCCATACATCCTGGAGATGAGAGAGGGACTGGGTGCTGGAGATGACAAGCACGAAGTCTTCGATGAGGGGAACGGCCCAGGGGATCTCCGGGGCGGAGGTATCGAGCACATACTGCAGGCTCCGCAGGATTTTGAGCGCTATGGCGAAGTTTCTGCGTGCAAGGGATCCCTTGAACTCCTCCTCCAGCACCTCGAGGATCACCTCGAAGTTGTCCTGTTCACGATGCTGGAGAAGGCTGTCGAACAGTGCATCCAGGTATGCCGTCGGGTCACCCTCTTCTTCAATGCGGATCATATTCTGGATCTGTTCCTTCTCCATCAGGGTTATCTCGATGGCGGCCATGTCGATGGGGGGATCGGGCAAGGGCTCCCAGTCGGTCATGCCGCTTTCACGCTGCACGGTTTCGCTTACACTGTCGATATCAGGGAAGGGTATGGAATCATCTTCCTCCTCGGCGCCCCAGAAGAATTCCACGACCTCGTACCTGATGTGGGGGAGTTGTGTCTCCCAGAAAGCAGTCACGATATCGCCTTCCGGTTCGTCCGAAAGGACGCTGTACTTGTTGATGATCCTCAGAAACTCCGTCAGCTCACCGGATTCAATCCCCTCGGTGAATTCCAGCCAGCGTATCCCGTCGCGGTAGAAGGTGAACGGCAGCGACCCCTCTTCCGGGGGTGCTGAAAAGATGACTTCCCCCTGGGATACGAGGTGGTCCCTTTCCACATCAAGCCTCAGGTCACCGTAAGTTCGTATGTACAGTTCGATCTGCCTGGTGAATTGCTCTATGGCATTGATGATGACGACATGCCCTTCGGGGTATAAGGAGATGTTCTTCCTGGCAAGGAGCAGGCCTGAAAGGACCTTTTTCGCCGCCTCGGCCTCCGCTTTCGATACGGCCGGATCCGCTGTCTGGTATGGTCTGTCTTCAGAAACCGCCACCAAGGCATCCTTTAATCATGTCGTCGACTTGTCCATGCATCGATCAGCCTTCATCGCGGACCGACTTGTCTTCATGAGCGGGAATCTCGGAGGATCAGGAATGGGTACAGGGTCTGTATCTCAAAAAAAGGAACCCATTGAGATCGTATCATCATGTTCCGGAACACCATCTGTCCAGGAACCTTTCCCCTCACCACATATTGTTCGGCTAAAAGTCCAGCAGACTATAGCTCAGAAAGGGTCACGGCGCGGCTTGTGTCTTGTTTCGCTCGATGGATCTCCCGGGTTGCTGCCTGTTCGGTCGTCATGGGTCCGTCTCCAGGAATGCCGTCATATTTTTCTTGACTCATTTGGCTCCTGGTGCCACCATTCAGTTCGCCGGGGATACAGGGATGATCCACGGGACATCGGAGGCCCACCATGGGTATTCAGTCGATCGGCAATGTAACCGGGTATGCTGCAAACCAATCCGTCCAGGCATTATCCAAGAATACGGTCGGCACATCGTCTGGCCAGACGGTCGGCACGGTGCAGGACGTGGTGCAGTTGTCACAGGCATCCGGCAGCAGCACCGCATCCATCGAAGACATATACTACGACGAGAAGGACCTGAACAAGGACGGCTTCGTCTCTTACCTTGAGGAGCTCATATACGCCCTGAAACATCCCGGAGAGGCTTTGCTGAACAAGGCTCAGGAGACGGCAGGCCAGTCAACGGGGACGGTGCAGTACAATCAGCAGGGGGCCCTGAACGCCGGCACGGGGAATGGGTCCGGGGTGATCGACATAACCGTATAGCCGTCTCCCGAGGGATTGCTTCCCAGTTTCCCCTCTTTCCGGGCCCGCATTGACATGCATCGGGCTTCACTTGTATAGTTTTCCTTTCGTGCATTCATGAAGGAGGGGATATGGGCGGACAGGATACACCTCTCGTCATTGCCAGAGGGCAATCCGACATTGCCATCATCCCGAAGATGGCCAATCGACACGGCCTCATCGCAGGGGCCACGGGCACGGGCAAGACAGTCACGCTGAGGACTCTGGCCGAGCGGTTCAGCTCTCTTGGGGTGCCCGTCTTTCTGTCGGACGTGAAGGGTGATCTCTCCGGGCTGCCCTTGCCCGGCGGGGAAAACCCCAGGGTGCGGGAGAGGGTCCGGCAGATGGGGATCGATGACTTCCCCTTCGAAGGGTACCCGGTGGTCTTCTGGGACGTCTTCGGGGAGCAGGGCCATCCCGTCCGGACCACGGTGTCCGAGATGGGCCCGCTGCTTCTCGGCCGCATACTCAGACTCAACGATGTCCAGAGCGGGGTCCTCTCCCTCGTGTTCAGGATCGCTGACGACAACGGGCTCCTCCTCCTCGACGTGAAAGACCTCCGCGCCATGCTCCAGTATGTCGGAGACAGGGCCGAGGATTTCAGGACGCAGTACGGGAACATATCGCCGGCCAGCATAGGTGCTATCCAACGCAGTCTCCTGGCCCTCGAGGACCAGGGCGGGGACAGATTCTTCGGGGAGCCTGCCCTCAATCTCGACGACCTCATGCAGACGGACACTACGGGCAGGGGCGTCATCAGCATCTTCGCGGCCGACAGGCTGATGCAGTCTCCGAAGCTCTATGCAACCTTTCTCCTCTGGATGCTCTCCGAGCTCTTCGAACAGCTTCCCGAGGTGGGCGATCCTGAAAAGCCAGGGCTGGTGTTCTTCTTCGACGAAGCCCATCTCCTGTTCGACGATGCCCCGAAGGTCCTGGTGGAGAAGATCGAGCAGGTCGTCCGGCTCATCCGCTCCAAAGGAGTGGGGGTGTACTTTATCACCCAGAATCCGCTGGACCTGCCCGAGACCGTTCTCGGCCAGCTGGGGAACAGGGTACAGCATGCACTGAGGGCCTTCACGCCGAGAGACCAGAAGAATGTGAAGGCGGCAGCGGAAACCTTCCGTACAGGCCCCGGCATGGATGTGGCAAGGGTGATCACCGAGCTCGAAGTCGGCGAAGCCCTGGTGTCGGTCCTGGATGGGAAAGGGGCGCCCACGGTAGTGGAACGGGCCTTCATCTGTCCCCCGCACAGCCGGTTGACCCCCCTGAGCCCCCAGGAACGTCTCGAGGTCATGAGAGGATCGGTCATCTATGGCCACTACGAGAAGACCGTTGACCGTGAGTCGGCCTATGAAAAGCTCGCGGCCAGGGCGGAGCAGGCCGCAAAGGAGCAGGAGGTCCGCCAGAAGAAGAAGGCGGTCTCCGGGGGACGCACCCAGGGGACGGACCTCTTCTCGGCCATGGCGAAGAGTGCGGCCCATGCCATCGGGAGCCAGGTCGGCAGGCAGATCATCCGGGGTGTCCTGGGGTCGATCTTCGGAGGTCGCCGGACGTGAGACGGCGATGGGACTCGCACAGGTCTTCGCCTGACCAAGGAGGCTATCAACCTCAACATGGACATCGGCGGCCTGGAGCAGGCACTGGGGTGGAAAACCGCAACCAGGCACTGATCTATGCGGAGCTGTACAAGAGAATCACCTGAGGGAAAAACCGGGTCAGGCCCATGTAAGAAGAGGGGATACAGGACCTGACCCATGTACGGGTTCAACGAGGATGCCCTGAGGCTAGCGGAGCGTAACCGTGGCGTCGCCCACGGTAATCGAAGATGCCCTGAGCTTGATCGTTCCGTCCAGGCATTCGGACACGAGGACCTCGACGATCACATAGTCCTGATCCTCAAGAACGATGTTGTACTTCTTGGCCAGGTAATCGTACCGGATGCCGCAGATCTCGAAGATTCCCGTCACAGAGTCCCCATTGTCTAGCACAAGCACGCCATCCACCAGGATTGTATTGGGCATCGTCCCTATCTCGGTGATGACCCCTTCCACCTCTGCCGCAGAAGCTCCCTGTGCCGCACCAAGCATCGTGAACGCTGCCAGAACAACCAACAAGCCCTTCAAGAATCTCTTCATAGTGAACCTCCCTTCCTCCATTTTTATGAGAGGAACGGGACGGCGAGAGAAAGGTTACAGAAGGGGGCTCATGTCTACAACAGGGCCAGGCTGTCCGCCACGGCCATGCCCGAGCGGGTGGGGCGGATGATTTCACCTTCGATCTCAATGAGGCCAGCCCTGCACAGCTCCTCCAGCTCCGGACCTTTTTCCTCCATGAGGTTGCAGCCGTACCGGCATCGGAACCGTCCGAGGTCGATCCCTCCCTTTGTCCTGAGGCCCAGGAAAAGTGCTTCAAGAACCAGCTGCTCGGTGGAAAGCTCCTCCATACCGCTCACCGGCCGCTTGCCTGCATCGAGGTCACGGACGTACGCCGTGACCGATGCATGGTTCCACCAGCGCCTCACTTCCCTGAATGAATGAGCCGAAGGGCCGATGCCCAGGTAGGGGGTGTGGTCCCAGTATTTTTGGTTGTGCCTGGATGCCCGGTCCATGCCCTTGGCAAAATTGGAAATCTCGTAATGAACGAATCCGGAATCCTCGAGGAACTCCGAGGTCCTCATGAAGAATGCACGCTGGTCATCTTCTGTGCGCAGCGGAAGCTCGCCCCGCTCGATGCGCCGGCCAAGCGGTGTGAGCCCTTTGATCTCCAGCTCATAGCAGGACAGGTGGGTGGGTCCGAAGTCCAAGGCCTGAACGAGGGACGCTTCCCACTGGTGGCAGCTCTGTCCCGGCAGACCGTACATCAGGTCGAGGCTCAGGTTGTCGAAGCCAGCAGCAGCTGCATCTTTCAGGGTGCGAACTGCCTGTTTCCGGGAATGCCTGCGACCGAGCAGGGAGAGTTCCCGGTCATCGAACGACTGAACCCCGATGGAGATCCGGTTGATGCCGAGTTCCCTTGCCATGGACAGGTGCTCTCGACCCCAGTCTGCGGGGTTGATCTCCATGGTGACCTCGGCCCCGGGGAGGATGGAGAAGACACGGTGCACCCTTTCCAGGATCATCTCCACCTGCCGTAGGGAGAGCAGGGACGGCGTGCCCCCGCCGATGTAGACGGTGTCAAACTCCCGGAATTCCTCGCTGTATGCCACCATCTCCCTGAGCAGGGCGCGGACGAACGCATCGATGAGGTCCGTGTCCGTGACGGAAAAGAAGTCGCAGTAGGCGCACCTGGTTTTGCAGAAGGGGATGTGGAGGTACAGGCCGGCGGTGGTTGTCTCTCGGGCAGTCATGAATCCGTATCGGACTTCAGGACCGCCAGGAAGGCGCTCTGGGGGATGCTCACCGAACCGATCATCTTCATCCGCTTCTTGCCCTTCTTCTGTTTCTCCAGCAGCTTGCGCTTGCGCGTGATGTCTCCGCCGTAGCACTTGGCCGTGACGTCCTTGCGGAAGGCCGAGATGGTCGAGCGGGAGATGATCTCCCCGCCTATGGCCCCCTGGATGGCGATCTTGTACATCTGGCGGGGGATCTCGTCCTTCAGGCGATCACATGCCTGGACGCCCCTGGCCCTGGCGCGGTCGCGGTGCACGATCTGCGACAGGGCGTCGACCTTCTCGCCGTTGACCAGGATGTCCAGGAGCACGAGGTTGCTTGGGCGGTAGTCGATGAGGTCGTAGTCGAAGGACCCGTAACCCTGGGTCATGGACTTGAAGCGGTCGTAGAAGTCGAAGATCACCTCGGACAGGGGCATCTCGTACGTGAGCTCCACCCTCCCGGGGCTCGTGTAGTGCATATTGGAGTTCACGCCGCGCTTCTCGATGCACAGGCTCATGACCGGGCCGAGGTATTTGTCCGGCATCATCATGGAGGCCCTGATGTACGGCTCTTCGGCCTCGGCGATGGTCATGGGGCTGGGATAATGGGCCGGGTTGTCCACAAACAGTTCTGTCCCGTCCTTGAGGATGAACCGGTAGCGTACGCTCGGTACGGACAGGATGATGGAGAGGTCGTACTCGCGTTCGAGGCGCTCCTGAACGATATCCAGGTGCAGGAGGCCCAGGAAGCCGCACCGGAAGCCCTGGCCCAGGGCAACCGAGGAGTCTTTCTCATAGATGAAGGCCGCGTCGTTGAGCTTGTACTTTTCCACCGCCTCGGCAACATCCTCGTAGTCGTCGGATGCGATGGGATAGATGGAGGCGAACACCACGGGCTTCACCTCCTTGAATCCGGGTAGGGGCTTGTCGCAGGGTTTCTCATCCAGGGTGATGGTGTCGCCGATGCTCACGCTGGAGACCGTTTTCACACCCGCGATGATGTAGCCCACCTCGCCGGCGCTCAGCTGATCACGCTTCATCCTGCTCAGGCCGAAGTGCCCCACCTCCTCCACGCGGTACACCGAGTCGTTGAACATGAACCGGATGGTATCGGAGGCCTTCACGGTCCCGTCGAAGACCCGGCAGTGGATCACCGTGCCGCGGAAGGAATCGTACTGGGCATCGAAGATCAGGGCAGCCAGCGGCGAGCGGGGAACGCCCTTGGGAGGAGGGACCCGCTCCACGATGGCCTCAAGGATATCGTCGATCCCAGTGCCTTCCTTGGCGGAGCATTTCAGGTGGGTGTCCGGGTCGAGGCCCAGCTCGGCATCGATCTGGCCTATGACACGGTCCACGTCGGCCGACGGCAGGTCGATCTTGTTGATGACCGGGATGATCTCCAGGTCGTGCTCCAGGGCGAGGTAGAGGTTGGCCAGCGTCTGGGCCTGGACTCCCTGGGCGGCATCGATGAGCAGGAGGACGCCTTCGCAGGATGCCAGAGACCGGGAAACTTCATAGGAGAAGTCCACATGGCCCGGTGTGTCGATGAGGTTCAGGGTGTAGGTCCGGCCGTCCCTTGCCTGGTAGGGCAGCGATATGGCCTGGCTCTTGATGGTGATGCCCCGTTCCCGCTCGATGTCCATGGTGTCGAGCATCTGGTCCTTGAAGGTCCGCATGTCGCAGACACCGGTCCTCTGGATCAGGCGGTCGGCCAGGGTCGATTTCCCATGGTCGATATGGGCGATGATGCTGAAGTTGCGAATGTTCTCCATACGCTTCCTGAATATTCATCCCCCGGTCCCTGCCTTCCCGTGCCCGGGAGAGAAAGGCTGCCGAGGGTGTACTGCAAGACATGGTGCTGTCTGGCTGTCCTATTCGATGCCGGGATGTTTGTCAATGGCCGCATCACGGTGCGATATCCCTGGATGATCCCACCCCATGGGAATTCCTGGGAACATCCACAGGCAGGACTTGCGGGTGATGGAAAAAAGGCATACGTGAAGGTATATCAACACAACACCAGGCAATGGTTCACAGGAGAGACACCCATGAGCGTTCTTGATGCCATCGGAAACACACCGCTCGTCGAGGTGAGGAACGTATGGGATTCCGCCGGGACAGGCGTGCGGATAATGGCGAAGCTGGAGGGTTCGAACCCGGGTGGTTCCGTCAAGGACCGGCCGGCGTACTTCATGCTCAAGGAGGCGGTCGCGTCGGGGAAGCTGACCCCAGGCAAGGTGATCCTGGAGCCGACTTCAGGCAACACCGGTATCGGCATGGCCATGGTGGCGGCTGCCATGGGGTATAAGATCAAGCTGACCATGCCCACCTGCGTGAGCAGCGAGCGGCAGGCCGTTCTGCAGGCTCTCGGTGCGGAACTCGAGTTGACCCCGGGCTGCGACAGAACCGACGGGGCCATCAAACGGGCTGTCCACATCATGGAACACCAGGATGACCGGTACTTCATGCCAAACCAGTTCGACAATCCGCAGAACTACCTGGCGCACTACCACACGACCGGCCCCGAGGTCTTTCAGCAGGCCGGCGGCGAGGTCGACGTCTTCGTCGCGGGCATGGGCACGACCGGCACCCTCATGGGGTGTTCCATGTTCCTCAAGGAAAAGAAGCCGTCGGTTAAGATCATCGGCGTGGAGCCGACCGTGAACCACCGCATCCAGGGCTTGAAGAACATGAAGGAGTCCATCGTGCCGAGGATCTATGACCCGGCACGGCTGGATGCCATCATCAGCTGCACGGATGAGGATGCCTTCGAGACGACGCGGGATCTTTCCATCCGTGAAGGCCTGTTCTGCGGGATCAGCTCGGGTGCGGCCATGTGGGGGGCGATGACGGTTGCGCGCGATCTCCCCCGCGGATCGACCGTGGTGGTTATCTTTCCAGACAGGGGTGACCGGTACCTGTCCACAGAGGTCTTCCGTTCCGTGTGCGCCATGTGCCCGCCGTGATGAGGATGCCTCCTTCTTCAGGGCGTCATTCAGCGGCCCCCGTGCCCGCCATGGCCAGCATGACTTCACTGACGGCACTCTTGTGCTCGATCATGAGCAGGCGGGCGATGCGGCCGGGACCGTAGAGCAGTTCCCCCAGCATGGCGGCATCTGCCTCAAGGCGCACCGCAAGAACCCGGGGGCCATGTTTGCGCAGGAGTGATTCCACGGCGCGGTAGAAACGTTCGGATCCGTCATCGGACAGCACGAGCAGGCGGGAAACGCGTATGCCGCGATTATCCCGGCTCTTGCGATCAGCCTCGACAAGCCCTTTTTCTTCGATGGCGAGCCTGCGCCCCGTGCCCTCAAGGCCGCGTACCACACTCCCTGCGGTGCAGGCTTTGCGTAAGGCAGCAGCCAGGTCTGTCCCGAGGGAGACTACAGGCACCTCGATCTCTCCCCCCTGCCACAGCAGACGGTTGTTCGTGGTGAGCACGCGGATGATCCCGGCATATCGTGGATCCGCTTCAATCATCCTGGGAAGGCGCATCATATGTGTATTCAAGGGACGCTCTGTTCTTACAATTCAGCTCCCCTTCCTGACCTGAGGGCTGCGATGCGCTCTTCGAGGGGCGGATGGGTCATGAAGAGCCTGCTCAGGCCCTGTTTCATCCCGCCGGAGATACCGAATGCCGCCATCTGGTCTGGAAGGTGGGGCTGGTTCACCGACAGCTTCAGCCTCTCGAGTGCCGCGACCATCTTCTCGCGTCCTGCCAGGTCCGCGCCCCCCGCATCGGCCCGGAATTCCCGGCGACGGCTGAACCAGAAGACGATGACGCTGGCGAGTATGCCGAAGACCACCTGGGCGATGAGGGAGGTGATGATGAAGGCCGGTCCGTGTCCGCGTTCGGTCTTGAACACCACGCGGTCCACCAGGAACCCCACCACGCGGGAGAGCACGATCACGAAGGTGTTGACCACGCCCTGGACGAGGGCCAGGGTGATCATGTCGCCGTTGGCCACATGGCTCACCTCGTGTGCCAGAACCGCTTCGATCTCGTTGCGGTTCATGGAGCGCAGCAGGCCGGTGCTCACCGCCACCAGTGCGCTGTTGCGCCGCATCCCCGTGGCGAAGGCGTTCATGTCCGGGGCGTTGTAGATCGCCACCTCGGGCATGGCGATGCCAGCGCGCTCGGCCTGCCTTCGAACGGTCTGGACAAGCCAGTCCTCAACCTCATTGGCGGGTGAGGAGATGACGCGGGCACCGGTGAGACGCTTCGCGGTCCACTTGGAGATGGCCAGCGAGATCAGCGAGCCGCCGAACCCGAAGACGGCGGCGAAGACGACCAGGTTGGAGATATCGAGCCCCACTCCCCGCTCATCGAGGATCCGACCGACCCCGAGCAGGTGGAGCACGATGCTGAGCACAAACACGATGGCCAGGTTGGTGATGACAAAGAGCATGACTCTCTTGAGCATGGAACCCTCCCTTGTTTCAGACCCGGTATGGGAGCCTGTGATGGGTCGCTGAACTGGAATCTCTGATGATTATATGGTGTTCACCCCCTGAATATAGGAAAACCCCGACCGGATGTCAATGGAGGCCTGGCTGGCTCTCTGCCGGGCTTGTGCAAAACCGTCTGGAAGGCTATTATGGTGCGGAGTACACGGGGTTGAAAATTCTTCACCTGAACAAGGGGTTAAGGAAACAGAGCGACGGAGGAGGCCGTATGAAACGATTTTTCATGGGATTCGCGGCAATGGTGATCATCCTGTCTCTTGCGGGGTGCGCCGAGCTCAAACAGCTCCGCATAGAGACGACGGAGCAGAAAGCCGCGATCGCTCGAATGGATACGGAAAACAGGACCTGCCAGGACGCACTGAAACAGAACAGGGACCAGCTCATGCAGAGGGAGGTTGAGCTCGATGCCGTGAAGAAAGAGCTGGATGTCGCGAAGAGTCAGCTGGAGCTCAAAGAGGTCAAGGTGAAGGAACAGAGCGATGCCTTCACCAGGATGCAGGAGGCCATGAAGGCCGAGCTCGCCTCGAAACAGGTCGCTCTTGCAGAGCTCGAGGGAAAGCTCACCCTGACCATGGTGGAGTCGATCCTGTTCGATTCCGGCAAGGCCGAGGTGAAGCCCGAAGGCATGGAGGCGCTCAAGAAGGTGGCCGAGGTCCTCAGGAATACCGCGGACCAGGAGATCGTGATCGCCGGGCATACCGACAATGTTCCCATCATCGGCATGCTGGCCAGGACTTATCCCACCAACTGGGAACTCTCTGCGGCCCGCGCCATATCCGTGGTGAAGCTCCTGGTGGCCGATGGCGTCGATCCCATCCACCTGAGTGCCGCCGGCTACAGCGAGTACCGCCCGGTGGAAGACAACGGCACACCGGAAGGCCGTGCGAAGAACCGGCGCATGGAGATCATCCTCATGCCCAAGCGGAACTGAAGGGGTTAAACGGGAACCCTCCGGTTCGGTTGAGCTGTTGCGAGAGTCCTTCTGCAAGAGAGCCGTTAGAAACCTGGACATCCCCTTCTTCCGTCAGGGAATCATCCAGGTGAGCCTCTGGCAGCCTGTATCCGCGACAGACAGGTCAAGGGAGGAACCCAGGATGCACGGATACGTTCATGGTTATTCGGAACGGGAGGCGGAGAGGCTCTCCGATCAGGCCGAAACACTGGAGGATCTTCTGCACTCCGATACACGTTTTCCTCCCCGCAGCAGGGTGCTCGAAGTGGGGTGCGGCACCGGGGCCCAGACGCTCATCCTTGGGAGGAACAGCCCTGAGGCGCGGATTGTTGCCATCGACATCTCCCGTGAGTCGCTGGCCGAGGCGAAGACCATGGCGGTCCGGAGGGGGATGACCAATGTAGAGTTTCGTGCGGCGGACGTGTACAGCCTTCCTTTCGACCGGGGGAGCTTTCACCATATCTTTATCTGTTTTGTCCTGGAGCATCTCAAGAGTCCCCTGGATGTCCTGAAGACCCTCAAAGAATTCCTCCTGCCGGGAGGTACGATCACCCTGATCGAGGGTGATCATGGTTCTGCATATTTCTACCCGGACAGTGATGATGCAGAGAGGGCGATCAGATCCCAGATAGAGATCCAGAAAAGGTCGGGAGGCAATGCCTTGATAGGGCGGGAGCTCTACCCTCTCCTGGTAAGAGCCGGGTTTGAGCAGGTAAGGGTTTCACCCCGGATGGTCTACGTGGATGCAAGCAGGCCCGGCCTCGTCGAAGGCTTTACAAAGAACACCTTCATCGCCATGATCGAGGGTATCCGCGACAAGGTGCTGCAGCTGGGTCTGATGGAGCAGGTTGTGTTCGACAAGGGTGTACAGGATCTCTACCGCACGGCCGGAGAGGAAGGGGTGTTCTGCTATACCTTCTTCAAAGCCTGTGGGGTGGCATCCTGACATTATTGTCCCTATATTAGCCTTAAGCCTGTTATTCCGATGAACAGGATAGGTGCCTTGATCGGCCTGCAGGATCCGATCTCAGGGGTTGTTTCAGGGCTACCTGAAAACAACCCCTTCAGAACGTCTGAGCAGTCCGTTGCATATCATTGTTTAAATCCACGTAATCTCGTGTCTGGCTCTGTGTGTATATCATGGTATACTTACCGTCGAACCAGGACGGATTCCTGGGAACAGGAGGATTATGAGCTTCCATATACCCGTTAAGAACAATACCAAGCTGAAAAGGCTTATGGAAAATATCACCCGGAACGAGGAACTCATCCAGCTGTGGAAGTGCGCCAACGTAAATGCAGTGGATCGCAGCGGTATCAATGACCATGGCGAGATCCATATCCGTATCGTATCCAATGCCGCTCTGCGCATACTCCGCCTCCTCGTGAAGGGCGGGGTCGAACCCAGTGTGGTAAGGAATCACGGACTTCAGCCGGAGGATGCCGAGGTCGTCGTGGTCCTGGCGGCGTGCCTCCACGACATAGGGATCTCCGTTCACCGGAATGACCATGAGAGGTACAGTCTCATCCTCGCATACCCGAAATCCCGTGAGCTCCTGCAGGATATCTATGAGGAGCCTGTCCTGACCATCATCATCTCGGAGGTGATGCATGCTATCGTCGCCCACAATGCGAAGGAGACCTGCCTCACCATCGAGGCGGGAGTCCTCAAGGTCGCCGATGCCCTCGACATGACTGAGGGGAGATCCCGCATACCGTTCGAGGCGGGAAAGGTGAACATCCACTCCATCTCGGCCAAGGCGGTGGACTCGGTCGATATCGAGGCCGGAGACGAGCGTCCTGTCGGGCTGGTGATCACGCTGGCCAACTCGGCGGGCATCTTCCAGGTGGATGAGCTCCTCCGACACAAGCTCAAGAACTCCTCCATCGTGGATTATGTCGAAGTGACAGCCAGAATCGAGGGCGAGATGGAGCGCAGGCTCATCGGTACGTATAAGCTCTGAGTCCGTAACCCCCTCAGACTGATCAGATGATGCCCATGCCGGAAACCTCGGCTTGCCGACTGTCTTCATGGGGAAGTGGACCTATGCAATGATCGGGGGCGACGCACGTTTCCGTAACTCCTTCAAGTCTGCCCCTCCGGTTGACGATGGAAAAGGTATACACGGAACACCTCGATGGAGACCATAACCTTGACAGGAGAAGGGGTCGTTTTGTATGAATCCCTCAAAGCCGCCTGATGAAGAAGATAAACGTCGATTGTCATTCCATGCTGGAGTACCGGCTCTGCCGTCGCAGTCTCCTGAAGGCAGGCGCACTGGCTCTTGGTGAGTGCCTCCTTCCCAAGGCGCTCCTGGGAGCCGTTCAGGAATCTCCCTCTCCGGAACGATCCCTCTCCCTCTATAATCTGCACACCGGCGAGAGCCTCAGAACGGTATACTGGTTCAATGGACAATACCTTCAGGACGCGCTGTCGGATATCAACAACATCCTGAGGGACCACCGCACCCAGGAGATCATGCCCATCGACACCGGCCTTCTCGATCTCCTCCACACCATTCATAGCACCATGAATTCCAAGGAGATGGTGCATATCATCTCCGGGTATCGTTCCCCTGTCACCAACGAGCACCTTCGCGAGAACAGTTCGGGGATAGCCAAGAACAGCCTCCACATGCAGGGCAAGGCAGCGGATATCCGTCTTCCGGACCAGTGCCTGTCATCCCTGCGCAGGGCCGCGGCAGCGCTGAAGCGCGGTGGTGTGGGGTTCTATCCCGACTCCGATTTCGTCCACGTGGACGTCGGCCGTGTGAGATACTGGTAAGCTGGCGTTCCCGCACATATTATATTTACCGAGTACTCCAGATCAGGGACCCTGTCCTGGGAAGGTGAGACGAAGTGCCACGGAGAACGCTTTTTGCCCTGCTGATATACACCCTGCTCATTCAGGGAGGGACATGTCTCGCCCAATCTTTTGAAGATGTCGTCTCAGAGGTCATCAGGCAGAAGGTCGGCGATTCACCTGACATTACCGAGCTCAAGGTGAACGGTTGTCAGGTCTCTTCTCTGAGCGTGCTACCAGAGCTCTATAAACATCGTTTGTACAGGCCGATCTGGGTGAGCGAGGAGTCGATTGGCCAACTCGTCCACGCCATAGAAGATACATACCTTGAGGGGCTCAATCCGGAAGATTATCACCTCAGCGACATAGGAAGATTGCAGAAGAGTATCCGTGAGAAGCCCCTTTCTGATCCGAAAATCGCTGCCGACCTCGACATCCTCCTTACCGATGCCTTCATCAGGCTTACCTATCATTCCTTCTGCGGCAAGGAAGATCCCCTCACCTATCACCCGCAGTGGAACCTCGCCGTTAAGATCGACGATACTGATCCGGTGGCATTCATTGAGAAGGAAGTTGCCGCTTCATCAGTAGCGCAGGCGATCAGCGGGGTGAAGATACATCACCCATACTACGAGGGATTGAAGAAGGCTCTTGCAGAGTACCGCAGCATAAGGGACGGAGGATCATGGGAAGCGGTTCCGGAAGGGCTTTCCCTGAAGAAGGGTACGATAGATCCACGGGTGGCGCTCCTGCGCAAGCGGCTGTCCGTTACGGGCGACCTGTCCGATTCATCCATGGACCCCATGACCTTCGATGGGGTACTCGAACAGGCGGTCATCAGGTTTCAGCGGAGGCACGGCCTGAAATCGGACGGCGTGGCGGGGAAAGGGACCCTGACGGCTATGAACGTAACGGTCGATGACCGCATCGACCAGATCCGTGTGAACCTCGAGCGTGCAAGGTGGATGCTCCATGATCTCGACAAACAATTCGTTCTGGTAGATATAGCGGGGTACCGCGTGTTTTTCTACAAGGAGAACAAAGCGGTCTGGTCGTGCAAGGCGCAGGTCGGCCAGCCCTATCGGGACACGCCCGTGTTCAGATCCTCCATAATACATGTCGAATTCAATCCCTCATGGATCGTGCCGCCCGGGATCTTCAGGAAAGACGTCCTGCCCGCTGTCATGAAGGATTCGAAATACCTCAGCCAAAAAGATTTGTCTGTCATCGACGACAGGGGAGCGATAGTGGACCCGAACTCCATAAACTGGTCGCGGTATGCCGACATGCCGTTCCCCTACAGGCTCAGGCAGAATCCTGGGGAAAACAGTGCGTTGGGCCGCATCAAGATCTTCTTTCCCAATGAGTACCTTGTGTATCTGCACGACACCCCGAGCAAGGCTCTGTTCGAAGAAGAAGAACGGACGTTCAGTTCGGGCTGCATACGGGTGGAGAAACCCATGGAGTTGGCGGAGCTGTTGCTGGACGATCCTGTCAGGTGGGGGATGGAAGGTGTAATTCAGGCAGTGGAATCGGGGAAAAACCAGAAGGTGTCCCTGCCCCGGCCCATCACTGTCCTGTTGATGTACTGGACTGTAGAGGCCGATGAAGAAGGCAACGTCTATTTCAAGAAAGATCCTTATAACCGGGATAAACCTGTACTGGACGGCCTTGGGCGAGATGCCGGGATCAGGCCATAATGCTTCGCGGACCTGATTGTTAGAGCCCAGTGGACATAACAGACAGGGGAACCACTCGAGAGAATCATAGTAAGAGCTCCCAGGAGCGTTGACAACAGGGATTGATACGTTATTATTCTTTTCATCCCGTGTTATTCTTCCCATGTAGTAGTGCTGTTCCATATTCTGCTGCCTTTTGGCTTTCTATTCATCAACAGGGTATTCTCCTCAAGAATCCTGGTATCTGAAAATATCTTATGAAAGGGGGTGATCAGGAGCTTATCGACCGAGTTGCTCTCAGGTGGACCGTAAGAATGGCATTGTTAAAGGAAGGGGTAAGACCATGAGAAAGGTGAGTATTCTCTTTATTTCAATGACAAGCCTGGTTCTTGTTGCAGCAGCACCTTGCCATGGAAGTCCGCTCTCATTGGGGGACATTCGCTCACCAATGGGCATGGATTCCGCTCTGGATGGTTATCATGCACTGAAAGTCAGAACCATGGGCAATACTCCTTGGGCACTGACCTTATTCGATAGCATTCCTCTGGGAGTTGCAGTGATTCATGATGTGGTAGAACTGAAGCCCGTACAGAACGCTGCACTCCTGGCATCGACCGTTCCCGAACCATTAAGCCTGTTGCTCCTGGGGACAGGCCTGATGGGATTCGCGCACTTCTGTAGAAAATCTTTAAGATGATAGGAGAGCACATGGATGTTATTGAAAAGCAGGGCCCTGCAGGCCCTGCTTTTTTTCCATGGTTCCCGGCGACATCGGCTCAGTGATTCAGGCAGACAAAACCTGTATCCGATATCCCTGATTAGCGTTTAACTATTTCCCAAGTTCTTCCTTCAGTTCCCTTTTCAGGATCTTGCCCGATGGATTTTTCGGGAGCTTATCCTTGATGACGATCCTCTTCGGGCATTTGAACCCTGCAAGGTGCTCTTTGCAGTGTGCGATGAGCTCCTTCTCCGAGAGTGATACACCCTTTTTCGGCACGATCACGGCCGTCACGATCTCGATCCATTTGGGGTCCGGGAGCCCTATGACGGATACTTCCTCGATGCCCGGATACTGGTACAGGACCTCCTCGACCTCACGCGAGGCGACATTCTCTCCACCGGTCTTGATCATGTCCTTCTTGCGGTCCACCACATAGAGATACCCGTCATCATCAAACCTGCCCAGGTCGCCGCTGTGGAACCACCCGAATGCGAATGCCGCGTCGGTTTTTTCCGTGTCGTTGAGGTATCCGCTCATGACATGGCCGGATCGGTGCACAATCTCCCCCACCTCGCCTGCAGGGACGAAACTTCCGTCATCGTCCATCAGCCTGGTCTCTACATTCAGAACCGGCTTGCCCGCAGAACCAGGCTTTAGAAGCTGGTCCTCGGGCTTGAGGATGGTCGCCACAGGACCCATCTCGGTCTGCCCGTAATAGTTCCAGAGCTGGAGCCCGCGGAAGGTCACGGAGAGCTGTTTGATGATCTCCACCGGCATGATGCTGGCCCCGTAGGCAGCCTTTTTCAGGCTCCGGTGAGTGTAATTCTTGAACTCCGGGTGGTTGAGGATGCCGATCCAGACCGTTGGCGGGGCGAACATGTGAGTGATTTGATACTTCTCGATGCACTTGATCATGTCAAGGGCGTCTGCCTTGTGCATGATCACATTGGTCGCTCCGACATACAGATACGGCATGAGGAAGCAGTGGAGTTGGGCACAGTGGAACAAGGGCAGCGCATGCAGGCTCACGTCATAGGTGTCATACTGCCCGTCAAAGATGCAGCTGTGGTATTGTGACATGAGGGCTCTGTGCGAGAGCATGGCGCCTTTGGGTTTGGATTCCGTGCCGCTGGTGTAGGGGATCTGTACGATATCTTCGGCGCTGACCTCCACCTGTGGTTCATCGTGGGGCATGGCCTTCATCTCTGATATCAGATCAAAGAAACCCTCTGGGACCATCGAATCACCCAGGGGAATGAGACCCCATCTCTCGACTGTGGAAAATGCTGTCTGCGCCCGCGCGATGATGGGATACAGGGCATCCTCGACGATAAAAATGCGCGAGCCAGAGTGGTTGACGATATAAGCGATCTCTTCGGCATTGAGCATATAGTTGATGGGGACCTGAATGGCCCCGATCTTTGCCAGTCCGATCATGCTGATGGGGTAGTAGTGGGAATTGTACGCATAGACCGCTACCCTGTCTCCCTTCTTCACCCCGTAACTGGCCATGAGGTTGGCGAAACGACGTGCCTCCCGCTCGAGATCGTAAAAGGAAAGCGTCTCCTCCCGGAAGATGATGGCGGTCTTGTCGCCGTATTTTGTTGCAGCCCTCCTTGCCATGTCTCCTATCGTGTCACGGTTGATGATGTTGCTCATTGTTGTATCTCCTCTCAAAAAGGGTTCATCGGAAACCCCATGCTCATGGATATAATATTGAATTGTAGCAGGTGCTGATTGAGGGGTCAATGTTTGTTATGAATAATCCTTTGTACCCCGGATCAGACCCTTCTTACCTTCCATCTGGAAAACAATCCGACGCCATATTGACTTTAAAGTTCCGATTATTATACTATATTTTGATTGATCCCTGCTATTGCCTCATTCCTCATGAGGACATCCTTTCATTGAGTACATGCATCAGCCTTCCGGGATTGATCAGCTTTTCCTCACGGGCGAGGAAGACAGCCTGTGTAATGCCATCAGAAAAGGGGGGTTGTTCCATGGAAAAAAATCAGATCTGGAGAAAGTCTTATGATTCTGGGGTCACTGACCTGAGTCCCGATGAATGGGAAAGGAGTTTTCCTGATGCATGTGCACGGACATTCCGAGAGTTTCCTGACAAGACGGCGCTTGCCTTCATGGGGGTGCATATCACGTTCGGTCAGCTGGATCGTTATGCCAACAGATTTGCCAACATGCTCCTTTCCCACGGTTTCAAAAAAGGAGATGTGGTGGGGATCAACCTCCCCAATATCCCGGAATATGTGATTTCATGGCTCGGAGCTCTGAGGGCCGGCTGTATTGTCACAGGAGTCTCCCCCCTGCTTTCCACTGACGAGATGAAATACCAGTTGAAGGACTCCGGGGCGAAGGGCCTGGTCACGTTGGATGCAATCTTCGCCGGCCGGCTGGTGGGCATCGCCCCCGAATTGCCGGATCTCAGGCTTGTTATCGCGACGAGTGTGGGAAATTTCATGCCGGCCGTCAAGCGATTTCTCGGGACCGTTCTGAGGAAGATACCGCGGGGCAGGATCACGCCCCTGGAAGGCAAGACCGTCTATCGTTTCCAGGAGGGCATTGACGTCGGCAGGTTCTCGGATGATGCACCCGGGGTGAGCCTGTCGCCGGATGATATCGCCTATGTTCAGTATACCGGCGGTACGACGGGTGACCCCAAAGGAGCCATGCTGAGCCACAGAAACTTCGTAGCGGACATACTCATCTTCCAGAGATGGCTGGGGTGGGAACCGGGCATCGGCATCGGTCTGTCCGGATTTCCCTTTTTTCATATTGCCGGGCTTTTCACCAATGCCAACTGCATCTATCTCGGCTGGACCCAGGTACTGATACCCAACCCGAGGGATACGGATCATATCTGTGCAGAGTTGAAGAAGTACCGGCCCACGGTCATGGCAAATGTGCCATCCCTCTACATGCTACTCATGGCGAATCCCCGGTTCAGGACCCTGGATCACTCGAATCTTCAGACCTGTATATCTGCCGCCGCCCCGTTCCCGGAAGAGGCACAGCGTCAGTTCGAGGCCATCATTGGCCAGAGTAAGATCGTCGAGGGGTACGGCATGACCGAAACCTCGCCCCTGACCGTGGTGAATCCGGTCAGGGGAGGTAAGAAGCTTGGATCCATCGGTGTTCCCCTTCTCAACACCGAGATCCGTCTCATGGAGCCCTTGACCGACAGGGAAGTGGAGACTGGCCAGCCCGGTGAGATCTGCGTCAGGGGTCCCCAGGTCATGGTCGGGTACTACAAAAGGCCTGAAGAGACCAAGAAGGTCATCGACAAGAACGGCTACCTGCACACAGGTGATGTGGCAGTCATGGATACGGACGGCTTCCTGCGCATTGTCGATCGCACCAAGGATATGATCATCGTGGGCGGATTCAAGGTATTTTCGAGGAAGGTGGAGGAGGTCCTCAACGAGCACCCGGCCATCAACATGGCCGCCACTATCGGCATACCGAATCCGGATCGACCCGGTTCTGAGATAGTGAAGGCCTATATCGCTCTGAATCCCGGTTATCAGAGGGGAAAGGACCCGGAGGTACTCAGAGACGAAATCCTGGCATTTGCGAGGGAAAGGCTGGCGCCCTATGAGATCCCCAAAACCGTCGAATTTAGGGATGAGCTTCCGCTTACTGCCGTGGGCAAGATAGACAAGAAAATTCTGAGGAAGGATTCCTGTTCACAGAGGGCCCCGGTATGGACAGGAGATGAAAGGCGCAGGAATGTCAGGAAAAAAGTCGGTCTGCCATGTGATGTCAATGGGCTGTCTGGAGGAAAGGGCACACAGCTCATGGGATATGTCATCGATATCAGCAGGGAAGGCATGGGTGTTGAGGCCGTTACGCCATTGGATGAGGGTACGGCGATAGATGCTAAGATCAACGTGGTGCAGTTCGGAAACACCTTCTGGGTAAAGGGCCTCGTGCTGGGACATCTGAACAACAGGATGGCGGTGAGGTTCAGCGGGGACATTCCCGAGGAGATCGAAGACCTCCTGGCGCAATGAACGTATGGAATGAGCGGGGAAGGTCCCTGTTTACGCAGGGCCCTCCCCGGAAAGAAGGTTCTTTTCGCTAAACGCGCTCGAATATGGTTGCAGGGGCCTGTCCGCCTCCTGTGCACAGTGTGACAAGGGCGTACCTTCCCTTGCGGCGGTGAAGTTCGTGGATTGCGGTGACGCTCAGCCTGCAGCCGCTGTTCCCCACCGGATGTCCCAGTGCCAGTGCTCCACCGTTGACATTGAGCCGTTCCTTATCGGCATGGAGTTCTTTTGCCCAGGCCAGGGGTATGGGAGCAAAGGCCTCGTTGACCTCGAAGATGTCGATGTCCTTCATGCTGAGGCCGGCCTTGGCGAGAACCTTTGGTGTTGCAGCAATAGGACCCGTGAGCATGAGTACGGGATCTGAGCCCACTACCGCGCTGGCCACCAGCCGCGCCAGGGGTTCAAGGCCAAGCTGCTTGACCTTTTCACCGCTCATCAGCACCATGGCGGATGCACCATCGGTAACGGTGCTGGACAGCCCTGCGGTCATCCATTCGGTGCCTGCGAGCACCTTGAGACTCTCCAGGGCCTCCCGACTGGTTCCCGGGCGGATCGTTTCATCGGCCAGACACTCAATGGAGTTGCCATCCTTATCAAGCCCTGCCACAGGGAAGATCTCGTTCTTGAAGAAACCTCCCACCGTTGCCTTGTGAGCCTTCTCGTGGCTGGCGACGGCGAAGTCCTGACATTCTTCCTTGGTAATGCCCCACTGGTTCGCGATGGCCTGTGCCCCGCCTATCTGGCTGGGAATGCCGTACCTGTCGAGGTAATACGTGCCAATGGGATGGCCTGCGTTCTGCCCGTTTGTGAGCGTGCAGTTCATATCGGAGGCGATGCCGTATTTGGACATGATCTCACAGCCGCTGGCGATGATCACGTCATGAGTGCCTGAAGCAATCATACCTGCGGCGATCTGGATTGCCGAGAGGCTGCTGCCGCACTGACGGTTTACCGTGATCCCTCCAAGGGACATCGGGAGCTTCGATGCGAGGACACCCATGCGAGCCAGGTTGAATCCCTGTTCGCCGATCTGGTAGACACACCCGGTGATGACGTCATCCACCTCGTTCAGGTCAAGCTTGATGCGGTCCACAGACTCGTTCAGGGCAAGGGCGAGGAGTTCAGGGGCCATGTATTCCCGGAAATAGCCTCTCTGCTTGCCCACCGTGGTTCTGACGGCGCTTGCGACGAACACATCCTTCATGCGAAACCTCCTGACGTGCGGTTATTCAGAGCCCCTGCCTTGGGTATCGTCCCCGTGAAGCACAGCCGTTGGCAGGGTTCTTTTCAATTCATGGAAGCTTATTGTAATACCATAAGACATTAACTGAACAAGGCTTTCGTGTCAATTGGTTTGCTGCAGGAGACCGCTAAGGCAAGAAACATACGTTCTACAGACCATCACAGCCTCTTGCCACCTCATCTTGAACGATGATCAAACCTGCGGGTATTTACGCGGGAAGCATAAAAAGTGTGCCTGCTGTAGCCTCACGGATCAGAACAGCTTGGCCTTCCTCACGAACTCCTGGAATCCTGCCCTTTCACACTGGAAGGCCTCATCAAAGGAGACCTCGTTCTGTTTCTCAATGAGGGCCTTCATCCGGAGCATGATATCATAGTTGACCTCACAGATGTCCCGGGCGAGCTGTTTCGCCCTGGGCACAAGCTCTGCCTGCGGTACCACTTCATTAACCAGGCCGCAGCGCAGGGCTTCGGCAGCCGACAGCGGCTTGCAGGTGAAGGAGAGCTGCTTGGCCATCCGCTGCCCCACCGAGCGCTGGAGCAGCTGGGTCATGCCCCAGCCGGGATGGATGCCGACCTTTGCATGGGAATCGATGAATCTGGCGTTCTCCGAGGCGATGAGAAAGTCGCAGTGCATGGCCAGTTCGAAGCCGCCGGTGATGGTGTTGCCGTTGATGGCCCCGATGATGGGCTTGGGGCATGACGCAAAGACATCGGGCATGTCTTTCCCGTCACCCCTCGGATCGAGGAGGTTGTCCTTGCCGATGACGGATAGGTCGATCCCCGAGCAGAAAGACCTGCCGTTGCCCGTGATGATGGCGACCTTCATCTCATCGTTCCGGGTGACCTCGTCAATGGCGTTGTAGAGATTGATGAGCAGCTCCTGGCAGATGGAGTTATGCCGGTCAGGACGGTTCAGGGTAATGATCGCGACCGGTCCTTCCACATCGAAGAGTACGGTTTTTTCCATGCAGGGACTCCTTTCTCTCTTGGGTGTCGGGTATCAGTTCCGGTCATCTTTATAACCTCTTCCGGTGGTTTGTGATAGTTCATTATGATCGGCTGTGGGGTGAACCCTGAACAACACATAAGATCAAAGAGTCCTTTCCCGGGGACAGGAAAGATTGTTGTCGGCAGTTGACTTATCCCGGGTGACATGTATTGCATGAGGCCGTAGGCCTACATGGCCCGACTGAATGCAAGGAGCACACATGGACGGATCGACCCATCTTTTTGTGAGCATATGGATCAAGCTGTTCTTCCTGCTGACGCCATTCTTCGTGCTGACCATGTTTCTCTCCCTCACTCAGGATCTGCTGACAGGAGTCCGCAGGAAAGCAGCCGTCTGGCTCACCCTGGACGTGGTGATCATCTGCTTTGTCCTGTATTTTCTCGGTAACGCCATCTTTTCGGTGCTCGGCATCACCCTTGATGCCTTTCGCATCGGGGCAGGGGTGCTGCTGTTCCTTTCGGCAGTGGATCTCGTTCGGGGAACGGAGAACCCGCTGCAACGAGAAGAGCCCGGGAGCTTTATCGTTGTTCCCCTGGCCATCCCCATCACCGTGGGGCCTGCCACCACCGGTGCACTGCTCGTCATGGGTGCCGAGGTGACGACCTCATGGGAGAAGTTCGTCGGGTGCTGCGCCCTGATCGGTGCGGTACTGTCCGTTGGTATCCTGCTCGTTCTGGCCACCACGGTCGAAAGGTGCATAGGTCGCACCGGACTGCGGATTCTGAGCAAGATAACGGGCCTCGTCCTCTCGGCTTTAGCCGCCCAGATGGTATTCACCGGGGTGAGGCATTTCCTCACCTGAAGTTCCACGGCCACCCGCCCCCCCTCAGTGGCAAGGCATATATCTTCCTGGTCTCGTCCGCAGTAGATACCAGATCATTGAATTTCTGCATGCGGGTCTTATTATTCATTCAGATGCCTGTTGCTCAAGGTTGAAGCGGGGATTGCCTCCGGGGATGAGCTGGGTTCAGGTCGGGAATCCCGAGGAGAAAGCCGGGATATGGAGGAACAATCATGGCACGGTATATATTAAAAGATGAAAAATATACCCAGAAACCCCTTGTATTCGAATCCTACAAGGACATGATCGATAAGGTCCGCGCCGTCTGCAAGGAAAAGAAGAAAGATTTTAGCGACAAGGACGAAAAGAGTCTGAAATTTGAGGTTGAGAAGGTGATGGACTAGATAATATTGTCGTCTTCCATCACATTGATTTTTCCCAAGGCCACACTATCCACATGAGAATATGAAAGGTAGTCGTTCTTGTCATCCGTTTCAAAGACACACCAGAGACAGATGGCGAAGATGAGATGGGAATATACGCCTCAGTTGTCTTTCCATCAGCCTAGGTGGTGAACGAGCCGGCACGTGTACATTCCGAAGAGCTGCTTCCTGGCGGATGTTTTCCGGGGTGATCCTTAACCTTCTCCAAACCGGAGCCGGTGCAGGAGGATGCAAAAAACGGCATCTCCGGCTTCGGCAAGGCATATCTCGGGTACCTCGATGGAACACGAAGCCGCTCTGTGAATGACAAGTTCGTGGAATGTCAGAGAATACGGGCCCGGGGAAAGGTCATGAAGAAGTGGGGGATGCTCACTGAACACAGTATCCTGCCAAGGTTGAAGTCCGGGAATGCTGAACCGTCGATGAGGGCATGTGTGAGGTCCGCAGGGGACACAACGCCCCTGGCCCGGGGAGTGGTGAGATATGTCCTTCCATCGTGATGATGGGCCAGGGTGCGAAGCCCGGCAGGTATAAGGGCGGTGGTTACAGGCAGAGAGCAAGGCAAGGAGCGGAAATGCAGTTCGACGCAGGGCCTGTTCCCCCTGCTCATGCGGATGATCTCAGTCCTTTGATCCCGAATAACCTCGAAATCAGAGAGTTCCTTTGGGATGCCCCAGTTGTTCCGGCCGTTGACCACGCTGTCTTCGGTGGACACGTAGATCTTGGTAATGGAGTAATACCTCTTCCTGCCGAATGCGAAAAGGCCTGGAATGAACAGCAATTCTTTGTATGGCCCGACATCAGAGGATAGATAATCCACATACATGATGGTCCCGAAACCACCGGAGAAAAGCCCCTTCAGCGGTTCGGGAACGAATCCCTGGTCCGCGACGAATCCCGGATCGAACCTGACGAGCACGACATACCCATGACCCATAAGTGACCAGGGGGCAGGCGCTTCGATAAGTGGTTTGTTTTTCATCATCTGTTCTCATAGGCGTACTGCATCCCGAATGCAACCCCAAGGAATCTCGTACGGTAGTATGGGCGAAGTGGAATCCAGCTTGCAGCGGCAGGCGTCGAAAAGGCATGGTGGGATAGGAACAGTGCTCATGTGGAAACACTACATTCTCGCCCTGATCATACTGGGATCGGCCGGTCCTGCTCTGTGCGAAACGGTGATGGGTGCGGCGTCGGGGTATCCAGAAGGAAGACCTGTACTGGAAGAGCTTCAGGTGGAGGCGACACAACCTTCGGAAACCCTGCCCGGGGGATCAGGTACAGATGTCTCCGATGAGCCCGAGATGTCGGGCAGGGAGGAAACCACAGAGGAATCAGATGACCCTGCCGGAGGCGAGCCTCCTGAAGAGACTTTCTGGGAACGAATGGATCGATACCATGACGAAACCTACGCCTTTTCCCACCATCAGGTGGAGAGGATGAACAGTTGGTTCGTGCCAAGGGGCGAGGAACCCCGGGACGTCCCTCCCTCCAGGCTGCGTGTCAGCCTCCCCGGGCAGGTCACCCTGGAGCCGGATCACACCATCACCGGCAAGGTGCCCCTTGAAGCTGATATCGAGATGAGCCTGCCCGACGCCAGGCGTCTGAAGGTTTACATCACCACGCTCGATCCCACCGAGCTGGCCGGTACGCCACTGTCGGAACGGGACACATCCCTGCGGGTCGGTGTGGCTCGTGAATGGCACCGTTACATAACCGCATCAGCCGGTGTGAAGGTTCGCGTCCCTCCTGTCGTGTTTGCCTGGATTGCAGCGGGGACTGTATGGGAAGCGGGTGCCTGGAAATATTATCCCAACCAGAAGATCTCCTGGGAGATCAAAGATGGAGAAGGAGAGATTACGAGCTTTGTGGCGGACCGGTGGACCAATCCATGGGATATCAGGCTGACAAGCTCCCTGAAATGGAGCAGAGACAAGATGGATGCCGATGATGATGCATACAACGGGGAGCATGGATGGCAATGGGACTGCGGATTGATCTTCGGTTATGCACGGGAACTCCTCAGGGAACCCGATGTCGTCCGCTTCATGGGGGGCAGGGATCTGGCCCGCGGAGCTGCAGTGCGCCTGGGCCTCTCAGGTGGTCCCTGGTCGAGGGACACCGTGAGCGTCCTGCTTCTCCACAAAGGCCAGCTCAGGGCCCGGTGGCTTTATTACTTCGTGGAACCCGAGGTTCAGTGGTCACGGGAGGACGATTGGGTCAGGACCGTCATCCTGACCTGCGGTATCGAGGCTGTCTTCTGGGGAGGCGAGGAACGCTGAGGGCCACCGCACACCCCTTCCCGGAAATCGGCTCACCTGCGCATGAGGCCCTTGAAACGGGCATATTCCACCATGCGGCTGAAGGCGTACATGGCACGCTCGGGTGTGGGATAACTCGGAACACCCAGTTCTCCGAACCCCTTATGGACGTGGGCGATCTCTTTAGCCGTACCCCCGAAGTAGCTTGCCAGGACCGGCTTGTGGGGATGACTGCCGACGACACCGGCAAAGGCCTCCCGGATGTCGAAGATGCTCTCGGGCATGAGCACGAAGATGATGAGGACCGCGTCGATATCCTTCTGATCCAGTAGACACCCTGTAACATGGCTCATGGTCATTTTCGATCCATGCTGCTCGATGGCCGACCAGATATCGGTCGGATTGCGGACCGGGGCCCATGCAGGCATGATCTCGCGCAGTTTTTTCAGGGTTGCGGTCTTGAGCCTGGGCAGCTCGATGCCGTATTCTTCAGCTGCATCCGTAGCGACCACGCAGCCCATGCCCGTTATGGAGACTACCCCCATACGGTTTCCCCGGGGCAGAGGGAGATTTTCGAAGGCGGCAAGGGTGTCGAAGAAGGACTCAGAGTCATGGACCCTGATCAGTCCGGTCCTGCGGCACACCGCATCGAACACGACATCGGACCCTGCAAGGGACCCTGTATGCGATGCAATGGCTGCGGCGCCTGCATCGCTTCGGCCTGATTTCATGACCACCACGGGCTTTCTGGCACTTGCTGCCCGCGCTGCTCTGACGAAACGACGTCCCTCGACCACGCCCTCCAAGTACATGCCGATGGTGGTGGTCTCGGGATCGCCGGCGAGGTACTCCAGCAGATCGCTCTCATTCACGTCGCCCTTGTTCCCGATACAAGCAACCTTGGCCAGGCCGAAGGGTTTGAAATCGGATATCCATCGGCCCCAGCCCGACGAAATGACGCCTGACTGGCCGATGAGCGAAACGCCGCCCGGCATGATCGGCTCGAGGCCAACAATGGAGGTGGCCAGGCCTGAAGACGGATTGAGGGTGCTTATGCTGTTCGGCCCCATGAGCCTTATTCCTCCCTTGCGGACATGTTCGAGGAGGATTTTCTGTTCCTGCGCCCCTGACTCCCCGATGTCCGCATATCCTCCGGTGCAGAGGATGACGTTGGAGACACCCTTGGCGGTGCACTCTTCAAGAGCCTTGGGTACGCCGGGCTTAGGGATGACGATCATGGCCAGATCTACAGGTCCCGGTATATCACGCAATCCGGGATATGTCCGGAGGTCGAGGATCTTCCCTCCCGTTGGGTTGACAGGGTAGACTGTTCCCCTGAATCCGGCCTTGATGAGGTTGCGCAGGATGATGTTGCCCCCTTTCCCCGGACTCCGTGAAGCGCCGATAATGGCAATGGACCCGGGGTTGAAGAAGGGAGCCACCGTTGCAGGGTCTGCCGACCGGCGACTGGAGCCTGAAGGCCTGCCATTGAGCCGCACGAGGGAATCCACAGCCACGGCACCGTCCGGGTATGCAATGAAGGGGTTGATGTCGATCTCAAGGATGTCGGTACGCCGGGACATAAGCCGTGACAGGGCGGCAAGGGCGGCGGCCACGGCTGATAGATCGATGGATTCACGAGAGCGGTATCCACTGAGGAGGGCATAGCCCTTGAGTCGTCTGAGCAGGGAAAGGGCGCCCGTGTTGCTGAGCGGTGCAAGGTCGATGGCCGAGTCGCGGAAGACCTCGGTGAAGATTCCGCCGATGCCTGCGAGCACCACGGGTCCGAACACGGGATCGCGCCGTGCACCCAGGATGAGTTCGAGGCCTGGCCTTGCCATCTTCTGGACAAGGAACCCGCGGGGGACACGGGAGAACCGTTCGTCCATCTTCCTGACGGTCCGGGCGAGGGATTCGTCATCGGGTATGTCCAGTGCCACCCCACCCTGGTCGGTCTTGTGGAGGATAACCTCGGAGCATACCTTCAAGGCTACTGGATACCCGAGCCCCCGGGCTGCCTTCACAGCTTCCGACGCGTTCCGGACGATCATTCCATCGATAACAGGGATATCCCATTCCCTGAGCAGCGACGCACCCTCATACTCATTCAACGTAATGATGGATTTCATTTGCACTACACTCCTTTCTGCATTCACCTTTCATCGTCAGCGTGCGGTTGGCAGTGCGGCGGCTGTTTCCTTTCGGACGGGACTGAGTGATCGCTTTCGCTGGCGTTCCTTCTGCGCCGGAGTTTGTTGGCCCTCAGCAACAGCGAGAGGGCCAGCCAGATACTGAAGAATGCGAACGGGACGGCAAGCAGCTCCGGCCAGAGCACAGCCACTACCGCCAGGGCGAGGAGAATGGCGCCTGCGCTGAAGGTGATCTTGGCCTCTGCGGGACCCAGGGTGCGCTGAGAGCTGATGGCGGCCTCAACCACGTTGCCGAGCTTGATCATACCCATGCCTGCGCGGCTGATGCTTCCTTTTGCCTTTCTTCGCACACGATAGGGAGGCCTTGGCCGGGTCTGGGCCAGGCAGACCCTCTTCCTCTCGCTGAGCACCACCTCGGTGGAGCGGGAGAGGTCCTCCAGGTACACCCGTTCCATGCCCCGCGCGAAGGCCTCGTCTTCCACTGCCACATCGAGTTCGTAGTTGCCGATCCAGCTCGACAGGTTGAGGTTGGTTGAGCCGATCCTTGCCCATCGACCGTCCGCCACGGCGGTCTTGGCATGGAGCATGGGACCGTTCCACTCGAACACCCGTACGCCGGCCTCCAGGAGCGGCTGATACCCTGCCCTCGAGACTGCCCTGATGACCGGGATGTCCGTCGTCCCCGGGACCAGGAGCCTGACATCCACACCGTCCAGTGCCGCTGCCCGAAGGGCCTGAACATAGGTGGGAAGACCGACGAAGTACGCATCGGTGAGCCAGAGCGATGTGCGGGCCACGGCGGCAATGAGCTGATCCAGTCGGTACAGCCCTGCCGTGTACGGTGCCGTGGCGATCACCTGCATGGTTACATCCCCGGCGGGATGGAGGGAACTCCTGGGTGGAATCTCGTCCTCAGGCAGGGGAGTTCCCAGTGTCGCCCACACCTCGGCAAAGGCTTGCTCGATGTCTGCCACGGCGGGTCCGGTGACCATGACCCCGGTATCGCGCCACGGCTCGATGGCTCGCTCAGGAAAACCCGCCCACATGCGGCCGACGCACAACCCGGTGACAAAGCCGAGGCTCCCGTCCACGGCGAGCATCTTCCGATGGTCGCGTATGAACAGGCCCAGAGGCTGGTCGATGCGGGGAGGGTTGAAGCACCGTACGTCTACGCCCGCCTCTTCGAGTTCCCGCCAGAACCGCCGTGATGCCTTGCCGAAGGAACCGAACCAGTCGTAGATGAGCCTGACCTTTACTCCCTCGGCGGCCTTGGCGATCATAAGATCGGCGAACTGTCGGCCGACGTCGTCTTCCGTGATGAAGTAGTTCTCGAAATGGATGTGCTCCGTGGCGGAGCGCATGGCTTCGAGCCATGCCGGATAGTTCTGTGCGGCATCCCTGAGGAGGGCGATGCCGTTTCCCGGGATGAGCGGAGCGCCTGCAGCCCTGGAGAAGGCCTGTTCTGCGAGCTGGCGGACCGATGGGCTTACCTCGGGGAAGATGCGCCGGGGAAAATGTATGCTCATGTATGAGTTTTTATCAGGGCATGGCTTCTACGTCCATCTCTTTACACTACACAGGAAGGAGGACGAGAGCGCACACCCTGATGTATGGCAGGGGGGTGTATATGCCTGTTCATTTTGTATACAGACCTGTATAGAAAGTATACACCGGCGGATACAGCTCCAAGTGAGATGATCAGAAAACATCATAAAATCAATATGATGAAATGTGGCACCTTCTTTGCCTTATCACTGAACAGGGCATTATGGACCGTTGGGTGAGCATTCATCACGGTGAGATCTGAAGAGTTCCATCAAGGAGGAATAACCATGCTGCAGAATCTCGGCAATGACATCGGCTACAATCAATCATATACAGGAGATTCGATGATGGACTCAACACCCTGCATCCTGCTGGCTGAGCAGGATGACAGCCTGCGGATGATCTTGAGGTCGACTCTCAATAAGTACGGTTATTCGGTGGTCGAATGCACCAACGGGATAGACATGCTGAACCGGTTCGGTGCACTTTCGTTTCCGCGAAAACCCGAGAACATCGACCTGATCATCTCCGAAATGCGCATGCCCGGGGTGAGCGGAATCGAGCTCCTCGAAGGGGTTGGGCTCCAGGAAGGGTTTCCCCCGTTCATCATGATCTCGACATACCGGGACAGGCCGCTCCACCGTCGCGCCAGGAAGTTCGGGGCCGTATCCGTGCTCACCAAGCCAATAGATATCGACGAACTGCTCGCCAAGGTCATCGAGACAGTCCCGCCGGTAGGACACAGGAAAGAGGTCTGACCATGCTACCCGCTGGCATACAGCCAGAAACATATAAACCCGGAGGTTCAGAAATGACGAAGGCTATCTGTTGCGAGAGAAAGCAGCCCGGAGCACAACACATCTTCATTGCCGCCTGGCTCATGTTGTGTCTGATTATCATGAGTATCCCCGGAACGATCCATGCCCAGGAAAAGGCACTGGAAGGCCTCAAGGAGACAGGCAAGGCTTTTGCTTCGGTGGCAAGGCAGGCCTCACCTGCGGTGGTGTTCATCAAGGTCGAGAAGACGGTGACCGGCTCACCGTATACGCCGTTCAATGACGACTTCTTCAGGCGGTTCTTCGGAGAACCCATGCCCGGTCAGCCCCAGAATCCCCATCAGCAGAAGCGCATGGTCCAGGGGCAGGGGTCAGGGTTCATCATCACCCCGGATGGGTACATCCTTACGAACAACCATGTGGTGGGTGATGCGGACAAGGTCCTGGTAAAACTCCTGGACGGCCGTGAGTTCACGGCGAAGACCATCGGAACCGACCCACCCACGGATGTTGCGGTTATCAAGATCGATGCGAAGAACCTGCCCGTGCTCCCCCTGGGTGATTCCAGTAAGGTGGAGGTGGGGGAGTGGGTCCTCGCCCTGGGGAATCCCTTTGGTCTGTCGCACACCCTGACCGCCGGGATTGTCAGCGCAACGGGGAGGAACCATGTGGGCATCTCCGATTACGAGGATTTCATCCAGACCGACGCCGCCATTAATCCCGGTAATTCCGGAGGCCCCCTCATCAATCTCGAAGGCAAGGTGATCGGCATCAATACGGCCATCTACAGCCAGAGCGGCGGCTATATGGGTATCGGCTTCGCCATACCGGTCAATATGGCAAAAGACATCTATGACCAACTGGTCAAGCAGGGGAATGTCACCCGGGGATATCTCGGCGTCATGATCCAGGAACTGACCCCGGAGATCGCCAAGTCCTTCGGCCTGAAAGAGGCAAGTGGCGTGCTCGTATCGGATATCATGCCTGGCACGCCGGCCGAGAAAGCGGGACTGAAGCAGGGCGACATTATCATCAGGTTCAACGGGGAGCAGGTGGACACGGTGGCCCCTTTCCGGAACAGGGTGGCCCTCATGGCGCCGGGTACCAAGGCCGACCTCACCGTGATCCGTGACGGCAGGCAGCGGAACTTGACCGTAAAGATAGAGAAGATGCCGGCATCACAGCAGGTTGCGGCGGCGGCATCCGGTCCCCACGCCCTGGATACCCTGGGCCTGAGCGTCGTGACCCTCACGAAGGACATGGCGGAAAAGTACGGCTACAAGGGTGAAAAGGGCCTCCTGGTCACAGATGTAGATCCCGCGTCCGCGGCAGCTCGCGCCGGCATCAAGCCGGGCATGCTGATACAGGAGGTGAACCGCAAACGGGTGGATGACATCGGCGAGTTCAAAAAGGCCGTTGCCGGAAAAGAGTCGATGCTGCTCCTCGTCAAGGACAGGAGCGGGTCCCGCTATATAACACTCCAGAGCGAGTAGATCAGCTCAAGAACATACCTCTAAAACTCTTATCCTTTCTGGTGTCCCCAGCCAAGACCGGTGTATATGCCGGTCTTGGCTGGACAAGGTTACTTGAACCGGATGGCCATGCCGTGCTCGGCCTTCCTGGTTACCCGGCCCCTGACGCGCATGAATGGACCAAGGTTCCTCCCGGAGAGATTAAAGGAGAGCTCCTGCCCGACATCGAAAGGGTCATCCGTCTCGACATACATTCCATTTCTGCTGATATTAATGAGGTGGGCATTCCTCATGTCCTTTCCGTCTTGATTGCACGTGACGGTCCTGTCCACATGGAGTCTCCGGTCCCTCCTCCTGTCGTCGATAAAGTACGGGAGATGCCTCTTTTCCCTCTTCAAGGATGCGGGCAGCATGTTCTGAACTATGCGGGACAGGACGATCCCTGCCCACGCACCGGTTTGAAGGGTCGTGTCGAGAAGCCTGAGCATCTTCTCGGATCTGGCTTCCCTTGCGTTTTCCATGGCTCTTCTCCTTTGATGAACGGTGACAGATGTCGTCGCTCTGATGAATGTAACAACCTGTCATACCCTCCCTGGTCCTGTTAGATAGGCCAAGGAAGGCCGTCCTGATACCAATGCATCACTCCATGTAATCATGAGGGAATGCACGAAAAAAGGTGATGCCTTATGAAAATAACCCTCAACCGGAAAGAGTCAAGGGGCGGAAGAGAGGCGGTTCTCCCCCCTCACATGACCCATAGGGTAGAGAAACAGCTTCGGCAAAGGCCGTCTCTGCCGGACGCAAAGGGGAAGCTCAGTCCCCCTGCGGCCTCCGGTACGCTGCCGCCACCTTGTCAAGCTGCTCGGCGATGGAGAGCAGCTCCATGTCACGCCAGCGCCTGCCCACGATCTGTACCCCGATAGGCATGCCGTCTTTCGTGTACCCGATGGGGATCACCACCACCGGATTGCCCGTGAGGTTGAAGATGCTGGTGTAGGACATGTTGGCCACCAGGTAGTTGACGGGTTTGCCGTCCACCATGACCTGTGTCTTGTAGGCCGGATACGGCCCGAAATACCGCCAGGGAGCTATGTGTTCATAAGCCGCGGTACAGCTCACCGGGCAGAGCAGCACATCCCTGTCCGAGAGATAGGCATCCATGGCGGAGACGAAGAAGTCCCTTTCGGTCAGGACCTTCAGGTATTTCTCGTAGCTGAATGGGTAGACCATGGTGAGCATGGGCACATCCTTGCGGAACGATCCCCCGAAGACATAGCTGATGAACCTGAAGAATGAGGGTTGGTATACCCCGAGCTCCATGTCCATGAGCTTGCCGTATGTGGTCCAAGCCTCCTTGAAGCCGATGGTGTCGTGTCCCTCCGCCTTCATGCCGTAGAGGTCCTGCGCCTCGGGGCTGACGGCCTTCATGTGGCTGACGAAGAGGGCTTCGTTCATCCTCTCCATCCGGCAGCCTTGGGCGGCGAGTTTATCTGTAAAGGCCCTGAGTGCCTGCATGGTTTCGGCCGTGACCGGCACACCACCGAAGCCGTCCGTCCATGCCATGCGCAGGTCCTTGATATTCCTGGCCGGCGGCTGCTGCAGGTCGACCCAGGGCACATCCGGGTCTTTGGTATCCGGCCCTGCGATCACGGTCAGCCCAAGCCTCAGGTCTTCGACGGATCGCGCCATGGGGCCGCAGCAGGCCATGTGGCGCACGGCTCGGAATTCGGCACCCTGTATACCCGGGGATATGCCCTGGGTTGAAACGAAGTTCTCGGTGGGCTTGATGCCGTAGATACCGCAGAAGTGGGAAGGGATACGGATAGACCCCCCTATGTCGTTGCCCATCCCCAGTGCGGTCATACCTGCAGCCACTGCTGCCGCTTCGCCGCCGGAAGAACCGCCCGGAGTCCTCTTCAGATCCCAGGGGTTGTTCGTGATGCCGAAGACAGGGCTGTTGGTCTGGGTGTCCATGGCCATGGGGGGCAGGTTGGTCTTTCCCAGAATGACCGCCCCTGCCTTCCGAATGCGCTCTACAACGGTGGCGTCGAACCCGGGCACGTATCCCGCCAGCTCAGGCACACTGTTGGTCGTCTTGAGCCCCTTCGTGGCGAAGTTGTCCTTGATGGTCACCGGGACACCGTGGAGCGGACCCCAGAGGTCCCCCCGCTTCAATGCCGCGTCCGCTTCGCGGGCACGCCTGCGGGCGCCCTCGGCGTCCAGGGTGACGATGGCATTGAGCCGGGGATTGACCTTGCCGATCTGCTCCAGGTATGCCTCCACAACCTCACTGGAAGTTATTTTCCCTTCCCGTATCAGTCCTGCTATGGTGTGGGCCGGGAGGAACACGAGATCACGGCGGTCGAGGACCTTCCCGGCAGGCTCGTCGGCATGGGCCGTCAGGGGTGTCCCGGTGATCAGGAAGAGTGCGAGGATAAGAATTGAATGGAACACGTTTCTCGTAAAGCGGTGATGAAGATCTGAATACATGACCCCTCCTCAATAATAGTGATGAACTTCAAAAAAATCAGGGCGATTCATCGCCACCGGGGGATGGTTGCTCGCGTGGACTTTCCTCTGGTTGTGCTCCCGGTTCTTGTTCAGGTTGTTCTTCAGGTGCCGGCTGTCCGGATCCCTCGACGGACTCGGCCTGTCGGTCGGGCTTCGAGCCATCCTGCACAGCATCGATCCCGCCAGTGGTTGCTTCCGTGGTCTGGACCTCGTTTTCAGGTTCCGGGACAGGTTCGTCAGGGGTTGTCATGACCTCTTCGAACTCGGGGATCACGATGCCCCGGGCCACCATGATCCGGTAGATCCGTTTCGATCGGTAAGCGACGTACCTCGATTTCCCCAGGGGGTTGAACCGGATCGGGTTGGGCAGGACCGTTGCAAGGCGGGAGGCTTCCTCGGGGCCGAGAGAGGATGCATGCTTGCCATAATAGTGCTGTGCCGCGGCCTCGATGCCGAAGATCCCGGCCCCCCATTCTGCGTAGTTGAGGTAGAGTTCCACGATGCGTCTTTTCGTGAGGGCCTTCTCCATACGCCAGGTGAGGATGGCCTCCCTGATCTTGCGGAGAGGATTCTTTGATGGTGAAAGGTACAGGTTCTTGGCCAGCTGCTGGCTTATGGTGGAGCCGCCCGCCTTGAACTCTTTCTCCTTGAGATCCTTCTGGAAGGCCTGCTCCATGGCCTCGAAGTCGAATCCCTCGTGCTGCCAGAACTTGTCGTCTTCAGCGATGATGACGGCCTTGATGAGGAAGGGGGATATGCGCTTCAGTGGCACCCACCGGTAGTCGATCTTCCTGTGCATCCCTTCCCTGGCCCACTGTCTCTCCCGGTATTCCATGAATGCACTTTTTGCGGGATGGTCGGTTTTCAGTGAAGAAACATCCGGGTAGATGAAATACACCAGAACGCTGGCCGTTGCCATGATCATGGCGGCGAGAATGGTGAGAAGCAGCTTCTTGATCATGGGTGGGCGGTCACATCCTCTCAGAACACGACGGCGGCCAGATAGCCGACCACCGAGGAATTGTCCCCGGTAACGTGGCCTGAGTGTGCGTAGCGCAGGACCTGGGCCGAGGTGCGTCCGATATGCCCGCAGTAGAGGAGTGCCGCCATGATGGGCCCGCCCCCGCAGGCCTCGCTGTATGAATTCTCGAGATCGGCGCTCAGGCCTGGCACATCGAAGGCCTCAATATGCCCCGCAACGTTCTTGTCCATCTTCTCCGCCAGTGCTGACGAGTGAAAATGGGAGAGATCGGAGCTTGCCACGATGAGGGTGTTGTCCGGGTCCTTTATATGGAGGTGGAGAGCCTCTGCCAGGTTTTCACACAATGGGAGGTCCTGCCTGCCCATGATGAGCGGGCAGAGCCTGAAAGGCTTGAGCACGTTCTGCAGAAAGGGCAGCTGGATCTCCAGGGCGTGTTCGGAGCCGTGGGGCCTGGTGTCGTCCTGGATATCGGCCGACTCGAGGAGTCCGGCGCAGAGCTCCTCGTCCACCTCGATGGTGCCCAGTGGTGTCTCGTAGGAACCCTTCGGCCATACCGAAACAAAGGGGAAGTAGGCCCTGTGCGATGGGCTGATGACCACCACCGTGGAGTAGTCATGTCCTGAGATCGCCTTGTATGCATAGGCGGCCACCGGGCCGGAGTACATGTATCCTGCATGGGGCGTGATGATGGCAGCGGGTTTTGCCGGTATTTCCGGGATGGATGCGTCCTTCAGGTATCGATTGATGTCTCTCTTCAGAATGTCTGGTTTGCCCGGGTACCAGCTTCCCGCAATGACCGGTCTTCGGACCTGACCTGCCATGGTGTGCCTCCTTTACAGGACGTCACCTGTGCGTATTACGTCTATCCTGAAGAATTAAGGAAAGAGCGGTACGTAGTCAAGACCGCATGCCTCGTCCAGCCCGAACATGAGGTTCATGCACTGGACGGCCTGGCCTGACGCGCCCTTGGTGAGGTTGTCGATGACGCTGATCAGGGTCGCCCTGCGGGAGGTCCTGTTTTTCGCGACGGACATGAGACACCGGTTGGTGCCGCGGACGTCCTTGGTGGCGGGAAGACCGTCGACGACCCGGACGAAGGGTGAGCCGTCATAGGAACTCTTCAGGCATTCCCTGAGATCGTCTTCGCCCGCCGAGGTGGTCACATAGATGGTGGACAGCATGCCCCTGCTGATGGGGATGAGGTGCGGGGTGAACTCAATGGTTACACTCGTGCCGGCAGCTGCGCTCAGTTCCTGCTCGATCTCCGGAATATGGCGGTGGGAGCGGCCGACCTTGTAGGCGGAGAACGACTCTCCTGTCTCGCAGATATGGGTCTTCAGGCTCAGTCCCCTGCCCGCGCCGGAGACGCCGCTCTTGCTGTCCACGATGATGTCGTGCTTCTCGATGAGTCCAGCCTTCAGGAGCGGTACGAGGGGAAGCAGGGTGCTGGTGGGGTAACAGCCGGGGTTGGCCACAAGGCGGGCTTTCCTGATCTTGTCGCGGTACACCTCGCACAGGCCATAGACAGCTTCCGGAAGCAGCTCGGGGGTTGTATGCTCCTGGTACCACTCCCGGTACACGGCAAGATCTCGTATCCTGAAGTCGGCGCTGAGGTCCACCACCTTCACCTTGTCAATCACAGGGGCGATGAATCCCATGCTGGCGCCGTGGGGGAGGCAGCTGAACACGATATCACAGCGCTTGCCAATGGCCGCTGCATCGAAATCCTCCAGGATGATCTCCGTAGAACCTTTCAGGAAGTCCAGGACATCGGCAATGGACCTGCCGTTATACTGGCGGGAGGAGCAGTAGGTGATCCTGGCCTCAGGGTGCTGGTGCAGGAGCCGTATCAGCTCCGCACCGGTATACCCCGTGGCTCCCAGGATACCTACGGAGATGGTCAATGAAGGACTACCTCTTGGAGAACTGAGGACGCTTGCGGGCCTTGTGGAGACCGTACTTCTTGCGCTCCACCATCCGGGGGTCCCTGGTGAGGAATCCGGCGGCCTTCAGCTTGGACCTGAATTTGTCGATGTCGAAGGATGCCAGCGCACGCGATATGCCGTGGCGCAGTGCCCCCGCCTGCCCGGCGATGCCGCCGCCGCTCACAGTGGCATAGATGTCGAACTGACCGGCCGTGTCCGTGATCTCGAACGGCTTCTTCGCTGACAGCTCAAGGGTCGTGCGGCCGAAGTACTCGTCGATGGGCCTTCCGTTGATGGTCATTTCACCCTTGCCCGGCGAGAGCCAGACCCTGGCGGTGGCGTTCTTCCGACGTCCGGTGGCGTAAATCTTCTCTGCCATTCTCATTCCCTCTTACAAAGTGATAGCCTGAGGCTTCTGTGCCTCATGCGGATGGTTCTCGCCTGCGTAGACCTTGAGCTTCTTGAACATTGCCCTGCCGAGGTTGTTCTTTGGGAGCATGCCCTTGACTGCGCGCTTGATCACCTCTTCGGGCTTCTTCTTGAGGACCTCGCGGACAGTAGCGCTCTTGATGCCGCCCATGTATCCGCTGTGGCGGTAGTAGGTCTTCTGCTCGACCTTGTTGCCGGTGAGCAGTACCTTGTCGGCATTGATGACAACGACGAAATCACCCACGTCGGTGTGCGGTGTGAATTCCGGTTTGGTCTTGCCCCTCAGGATGGAGGCAGCCTTGACGGCGAGTTTGCCGAGAACCATATCCTTGGCGTCGATCAGCACCCACTGCCTGTCTATCTCGCCCTTCTTCGCTTGAAATGTACCCATTGCGCACTACTCCTTAGCTCGTCAAATAGGGCACGGATATAACTGAAGACTCTTCGTATGTCAAGTACCGATCGGTCAGTGTAATGTCCGGGACTAATACATGAACTTTTCTGCTGCATAAAACAGGAGCATGCCGACGACGACGGTCCCGCCCAGGGACCGGGACCACCAGGCATAGGCCAGGGTCGGCAGAGATACGAGAAACTCGGGCCGGATCAGGGAGAGGTTGCCTGCCTGGTCGAGGAGTATCGACGGGACCACCAGGGCGCTCAGGATGCTCGCAGGTACGAACCTGAGCCACCGAACGAACAGGGGCGGGATCTCCCTGCCCGAAAGCCAGATGAGGGGCAGCCACCTGGGGGTGAAGGTCACCAGGCACATGCCCAGGATACACAGCAGATAGAGCTCAGGCGTCATGGGCTTTCACCTTTCCTGCAAGGAAGGAGGGGAACCGGTCCTGGATGATGACCCCGAGGGTGGCAGCGACGACCGTTGCGATGATCACGTACCAGTTGCCCGGCAGGACCTGGGCGATGATGACGGCAAGCACACCGGAGACTAATGCGATGAACCCGATAAGAGAGCTGATGATCTGGAGGACCAGCAGCGCAAGGAACATGGCGGTGAGGGCATAATTGATGCCGAAGGCGCCCTGGGGGATAATATGGCCCAGCATGCCGCCTGCCACCGAGCTGGCGATCCATGCAAGATGGGATGTGTAGTTCACGACCAGGGCCTTCCTTTCATCCCAGTCGCCACGTGCGAAACGCGTCAGGTTCACGGCAAAGGTCTCGTCCGTGATCTCGGCGGCCAGCAGGCTCAGCCGCCCCCTGGACACGCCCTTGAGGTGAAGCGCCAGGGTGGAGCTCATGAGCAGGTGCCTGAGATTGACGAAGAAGGTGGTAACGATGATGGGCAGAATCCCGGAACCGGAACCTATCATGGATACTGCGATGAACTGAGAGCTCCCGGCAAAGACGATGATCGACATCAGTGCTATCTGCAGGATGCTCAGCCCTGCCTGCCCGGCCAAGACCCCGAAGGGTACGCCGACGGCCGCATAACCGATCCAGATGGGTACGGCAGCGCTCAGGCCCTGGAAATGAGAGTTCCCGGTCTGCAGTGACATGCTATTGATTCTGGCAGAAAAACTGTTATGGCGCCAGTGCTTGTTACGGATCTGCTTGACAATTGAAGCTATTTTCAGTTCATAACAGGATATGGGAATCGATGCGGTCGTCGTGGCGGGTGACGGAAGGGCAGCCCGCCGGGTATTCAAGAAGAACAAGGCCCTGCTCGATGTGGGCGGCAGGCCGATGATCAGGCACATCGTGGAAACCCTCAAGGCCTGCGATTCCATCGAAAACATCGTTGTCGTGGGGCCCAAGGATGCCTTCGAGGAGGTCATCGGCGATACCGGGGTCCACATCGTGCCCCAGAAGAGGAGCCTGGCCGAAAACGGCTGGGAGGGCTTCCTCCAGTCGCTGCCCGAATATCGGGAAAGGCCGGACATAACCGGAGCCCTCATCGAGAGGCACTATGGGAAACATATCCTCTTTCTCTCGGGAGACATCCCCCTGATCTGCACGGAGGAACTCGAGGAGTTCATATCGCGCTGTGACATGGATCGTTATGATTACATCGCAGGCATTACCTCCGAGGATATTCTGAAGCTCTTCGGTCCCCGGAAGGGAAGACCCGGCATCAAGATGGCCACGTTTCACACCCGCGACGGCAACTTCAGGCAGAACAACCTCCACATGGCCAAGCCCTTTGTCCTGCTGAACAGCATCGACCTGGTGCTGAAGGTTTACGAGTGCCGTTACCAGAAGGAGATCATCAATATCGTCCGGGCCATCCTCGAGATCGTCAAACTCGGGCCGGGCAAGATCGGGAAGACCCTGACGCTCTATCTCCTCCTGCAGATCTCCGCAGGACTGACGGCCATGGGGCTCGAAGGGCTGGCAAGAATCGTAAGTTACCCCGTTTCCCGGCACAAGCTGGAGCAGCTCATTTCCGCGATCCTGTCCGTCCGGTTCAAGCTCGTGGAGACAACCATCGGCGGCGCTGCCCTGGATGTCGACAACGAGAAGGACTTCATGGTGCTTTCCGTGATGTACCGTGACTGGCTGAACCAGATCGGCCAGAGGATTCACCATTTGGCATAGTGGTCCTCGGCAAACCCCGGGCAGCCAGTCACCTGGAGCGTCTCCCCGCCGTCCGTCCGGAGGGTTCCTGCAAATGTCCCCACGAGCTGGGTGAAGCGGGAGGCGATGAAGCCTGCGTTGATCTTCTCCCCCCTCGACCGTTCGGGCATGAAGGTGAGGTCGACCTTCCCGTCGTAGGAGACCACGCGCCAGGGGTTGATGAGGTCGCCCTTGTCGAAGATGAAATTGACCGTGTCCACCTTCGTCATGATGCCGTCGAGCCAGAAGGCGTTCTCCGTGAAGCTCGTCTCGTTCACCCCGCAGGACAGGTTCATCCCCAGGGACCTGCCGTCGGGCAGCGTCGAGGCGGTGGCGGCCCAGTTCCAGCAGGTCTTCCTGCGCATGTAGCCGCAGGTCCAGTCGATGAGGGCCATGGAGGAGGGCGAGGAGATGTCGAAGGTGCGCCCTTTCAGCGTCACCGATCCTGAGACGGTGACCGGGCTCGTCTTCTGGGTATAGACCCATCCCGTGTATCCCGCCCTGGTGCATATGCGCAGCGGCCTGGCCCCCGCCAGACCGAGCCCGAGGGAGACCTCCATTCCTTTGGCAGCGGCCTTTACGGTCTTTCCGGTCATCTCGATGGTCAGTTTCCGTGAGGCATACCTGCTCAGCGCATTGTCCGGGCAGGTCGCTATGGATACCTCTGCGGTCGGCAGGGAGAGATCCCCTGCCTCCACGACCTCCTTGGTCTGCCGGTCATAGATATACAGGAATCCGTTGGCCAGGTACTTCAGGTCTACCACCGCCATGCCGATGATGACCTCTGGCCCCATGACACCGAAAAAATGGAACTGGTTGGCCATGGCGCGCTTCCTGAGTAGAGACACCTTTTTTCCCATGGCTGTCCGCAGATCGTAATCCAGATAATTGACTTCACCGACAGGCTCGTTATAGATGCCCCAGCTGATCAGGCCGTTCTTGCCCACAAGCTTTTCCACGCCAACCCTCCTCTTCCTTGATTACAGAGTATTTTATAGAATAACTGACCAGGCTGTTCAGATCAATAACGGATATGCGATCCTGAGGTTGCCGTACGGGTGAATTGATGCAGCGGAGCGGGATATGGTGCTTTATTTGTCGAGGTAATCCTCAAAGCCGGGGGTATCGGACTCCATGCCCGGTTTTCCCGGCGAGCCTTTTCCTGCTGATGAGGTCTTCGGTTTGTCTTCCAGGTAATCCTCGAAGCCCGGGAGCTGCTCGGGGGATATCGTACTGGAGCCCTGTGCCCTGCCGGCGGGCTTGGGGTTGTCTTCGATGAAGTCCTCGAACCCCGCTTCCTCGTTGTGAGGGCTCTGTCGGGCTCCTGCTCCGGCAGGCTGCTTTGAGGCCTGCTTGAGGTCGAGCATCTTTTCGTGCTGAGTGTAGGCGGTCTCCACCACATCCGATATCTCCAGCATCTTCTTGACCACGTTTCGTATGGAGAGCGCCTCTCCCTTTATCTCGTTGAGCGCCTTCTTGACATTGGGGTTGACCTGCATTTCCCCCACGAGCATGTCGAGCTTCAGCAGGATGGTGGTGAGCGGGGAATTGATCTCGTGATTCGCCGCGATGGCGGTCTTGGTCACCGCCGCGAGCCTCTGGGATTTCATGTGCTTGGTGATGAGCATGGCCCTCTGGATGGCCTGGGAGCTGACCT